>Ga0265798_10000459_pt1 | contig 68826 bp, 63 predicted proteins | sample P3T30metagenome_FD_192430 | JGI IMG/M metagenome (GOLD analysis project Ga0265798, IMG submission 192430) | Plant litter microbial communities from East Loma Ridge, Irvine, California - P3 T30 | ecosystem: Environmental > Terrestrial > Plant litter > Unclassified | place: USA: California... | reverse complement strand
CGCCAGCAGCTGGCCGAGTTCATCCTTGCCGGTGACGTCGATGCGGCTGGTCAGGTCGCCCGCGGCCACGGTTTCGGCGATCGCCAGGGCGCGCGCCACCGGCGCCGTGATCGAGGCCGTGATGCGCCAGGCGATGACGGCGGCCAGCGCCAGGATCACCGCGCTGAGGGCCAGCATCAGGCGCAGCGTGTTGTCGTAGGTGGTGTCGGCTTCGAGCGCCGCTTTCGCCGCCAGCTGCTTCTGCATGTCGATCTGGCCGATGATGACCTTGCGGTATGCCGCCAGCATCGGACGGTATTCGTTCACCAGGTAGTTGGAAGCCTGCTCGATCTCGCCGGCGCCGATCTGGCGCAGCAGCACGTCCTGGGCGGCGACGAACTTGCCGTTGTAGTCCTGGCTCTGGCGCAGCAAGGCCTTGCCTTCTTCGCTGACGATGCTCGCGGCGAGATGGTCGAAGGTGGCGGCGATGTTCGCGCGCGCCTTGTCGATGTCGGCCGCCTGCGCCTTGCGGTCGGCCGGGTCGGCGTTCAGCATCATGTTGCGCAGCGCGATCGAGATGTTGTTGACCTCGGTGAGCACGGCGTTCGAGGCCTCGATCTTCGGCATGTAGTTGCTGACGATGACGTCGGTACCGGTCTTGATGCGGCCGAGCATGGCCGTGCCGAGCACGACGACGACGACGAGGAAGGCGCACAGGAGGCCGAAGCCGGCGAAAAGCCGGGTCCGTACGCGCAGGTTGGCGATGTTCATGGGTTCGTCTTTGAAGTTGGGTAGGCAGGACTGGCCGGCCAAGCGCCGGCATGGTTACCGTTATTACTGGTTTTCGTGTGGAAAAGTAGAGTAACGGCGCCGTATGAGCCAACTCAATGGCGAAATGCAAATTCTGGAATTTTTTTGTGCGGAATGTTGCAGGCCTGCCGCAAGGGGGAAGGTGATGCTGCTCGGCGCTGGACCGCGATCAACGCCGCAGGCCACGGTCAGCGCCGCGGACAATGGCCAGCGCAGCCGCCGGACCGTTCCCCAAACGAACGATCAGACCCCGAGCGCGCCGTCGATGATGCCGCCGCCCAGGCAGATATCGCCGTCGTAGAGCACGGCCGACTGGCCTGGCGTCACCGCCCATTGCGGGTCGGTGAAGTCCAGCGCGAAGCGGTCCATGCCCTCGGCCAGCACGGTGCACGCCACGTCCTGCTGGCGGTAGCGGGTCTTGGCCGACAGCAGGCGCGGCGCCGGCGCTTCGCCGGCGACCCAGCTGGCCTGGCCGGCGTCCAGGCGTGCGGACAGCAGCCACGGATGGTCGTGGCCCTGCACGATGTACAGGGTGTTGCTGGCGATGTCCTTGCGCGCCACGAACCAGGGTTCGCTGGTGCCGTCGGCATTCCGGTGCGACTTCAGGCCGCCGATGCCGATGCCCTTGCGCTGGCCGAGCGTGTAGAACGACAGGCCGATGTGCTCGCCCACGGTTTGCCCGTTGTCGAGCTTGATCGGTCCCGGCTTGTGCGACAGGTAGCGGTTCAAGAAGTCACGGAACGGGCGCTCGCCGATGAAGCAGATGCCGGTCGAATCCTTTTTCGCCGCGTTCGGCAGCGCCAGTTTTTCGGCGATCTTGCGCACCTCGGTCTTCGGGATCTCGCCCAGCGGGAACAGCGACTTCGACAGCTGCGCCTGGTTCAGGCGGTGCAGGAAGTAGCTTTGATCTTTCGTTGCGTCGAACGCTTTCAGCAGCTCGAACTTGCCGGCATCGTTTTCGCGCACGCGCGCATAGTGGCCGGTGGCGATCAAATCGGCGCCCAGCTTCATCGCGTGGTCGAGGAAGGCCTTGAACTTGATCTCGGCATTGCACAGCACGTCCGGGTTCGGCGTGCGGCCGGCCTGGTATTCGCGCAGGAATTCGGCGAACACGCGGTCCTTGTATTCGGCGGCGAAGTTCACGGCCTCGATGTCGACGCCGACCACGTCGGCCACGCTGGCCGCGTCGATCCAGTCCTGGCGCGTCGAGCAGTATTCGGAATCGTCGTCGTCTTCCCAGTTCTTCATGAAAAGGCCGACGACCTCGTAGCCCTGTTCCTTCAGCATCCACGCCGCGACCGAGGAGTCGACTCCGCCCGACATCCCGATCACGACTTTTTTCTTGCTCATTTTCTTGACTTAATTGGTGGTGGTCAGCCCACCCTCGAACACCGATGGGTGGGTGTGCAGCAGCGCCAGTTCGGTGCGCTTGCCTGCAAGGTAATCGTCCACGCATTGCAGCACGATCGGGCTGCGATGGCGTTCCGCGCTGGCGGCGATCTCGTCGCGCGTCATCCACAAGGTGCGCAGGATGCCGTCGTCGAGCGGCTGGTCGTACTGCCTGCCGGCCTTGCCGCAGAAGGTGAAGCGCAGGTAAGTGACGTCGGCGTTGCGCGACTTCGAATGGTAGCGCGACATGTACATGCCGACCAGCGCTTCCGGAATGAACTCGTGCGCGGTTTCTTCCAGGGATTCGCGCACCACCGCCTGCTCCAGCGACTCGTGCGGGTCGAGGTGGCCGGCCGGCTGGTTCAGCTTGATTCCTTCGCTCGTCTCTTCCTCGATCAGGAGAAAACGGCCATCGCGTTCGATGATCGCGGCAACGGTGACTGACGGTCTGAAGGTATGGGTCATGCGCGTCCTTGGAAATGAGCCGATATTCTACAGCGCGGCGCAAAGGGTTGCTCGACAGTACGTGTGCAATGCAGCAAAAAAGCCCGGAGAAGACCGATTTGATACAAAAAACGTGTGCATCTCGCCTCGGCTGTATCGTATTGACAATCGAAATGCCGAGCTGGAAGCACTTGTCATTCTTGGTAGATTCTTGTGCATGTTTACGTGGTAGATTGTGAACACCACACCCATTCGAAGGGAGGCGTGCATGAGAATTGGCATTCCAACGGAGACAAGGCCAGGCGAAACCCGCGTGGCGGCGACGCCGGAAACGGTCAAGAAACTCGCGGGCAGGCACCAGGTCCTTGTCCAGTCCGGCGCGGGGCTGCACGCCGCCATTCTCGACGACGCCTACGCGGCAGCCGGCGCCACGATCGTTGGCGCCGACGATGCCTTCGGCGCCGAACTCGTGCTGAAGGTGCGCGCGCCGGACGAGGCCGAGCGGGCCCGCATGCAGCCCGGGGCCGTGGTGGTCGGCATGCTGAATCCTTTTGATACTGACAACATCGCCGCCATGGCCGCGGCGCGCCTGACCGCCTTTGCGCTGGAAGCCGCGCCGCGCATCACGCGCGCGCAATCGATGGACGTGCTGTCCTCGCAAGCCAACATCGCCGGCTACAAGGCCGTGATGCTGGCCGCAAACACCTACGGGCGCTTCATGCCGATGCTGATGACCGCCGCCGGCACCGTCAAGGCGGCGCGCGTGCTGGTCATGGGTGTGGGCGTGGCCGGCCTGCAGGCGATCGCCACCGCCAAGCGCCTGGGCGCCGTGATCGAGGCCTCCGACGTGCGCCCGCCCGTCAAGGAGCAGGTGGAATCGCTCGGCGCCAGGTTCATCGACGTGCCCTTTGTCACCGACGAGGAGCGCGAGATCGCGCAAGGCGCGGGCGGCTACGCGCGGCCGATGCCGCTTGAGTGGATGCGGCGCCAGGCCGAACTGGTGCACGAACGCGCCAAGCTGGCCGACATCATCATCACCACCGCCCTGATCCCGGGCCGGCCGGCGCCGGTGCTCATCCGCGAGGAAACCGTGCAGGCCATGAAGCCCGGTTCCGTGATCGTCGACATGGCGATCGAGCAGGGCGGCAACTGCCCGCTGACCGAGCTCGGCAAGACCGTGGTCAAGCATGGCGTCACCCTGATCGGCGAACCGAACCTGGCGGCGCTGGTGGCGGCCGACGCCTCGGCCCTGTATGCGCGCAACGTGCTCGATTTCCTGAAGCTGGTGTTCGACAAGGACGACCGCTTCCACATCGACCTGGAAGACGAGATCGTGCGCGCCACGCTGCTCTGCCACCAGGGAAGTACTGATGTATTCGGGGAGATGGGATTGGCCAGTGAAAAAGGCATCCGGCAAGGCGCAAAGTCGCAGCAATAGCGAGCTATTGCGAGATTTTGTAACGCTGCAGGGCGTCTTTTTTACGGCCAAGCACGCCCTCATGAATGAATCAGTGCTTCCCCAGGGCGAAGAGCCAAGAAAACAAGCGTGCGAAAATAAAAGGAGACGGGCATGGACATCAGCCACACCATCATCAACCTGATCATCTTCGTGCTGGCGATCTACGTCGGCTACCACGTGGTCTGGACCGTCACCCCGGCGCTGCACACGCCGCTGATGGCGGTGACCAACGCGATTTCCGCCATCATCATCGTCGGCGCCATGCTCGCCGCCGGCCTCACCGAAGGCGTGCTTGGCCAGGCCATGGGCACGCTGGCGGTGGCGCTGGCCGCCGTCAACGTGTTCGGCGGCTTCCTCGTCACCCAGCGCATGCTGGAAATGTTCAAGAAAAAGGAACCGAAGGCCGCTGCGGCCAAGTCCGCAGTGCAGGCGCCGGCCCCGGCTGCATCGGACAAGGAGGCCGCATGAACTTCATCAGCATGAATGTGGTCACGCTGCTCTACCTGGTGGCCTCGGTCTGCTTCATCCAGGCCCTGAAAGGCTTGTCCTCGCCGTCGTCGGCGCGCATGGGCAACACCTTCGGCATGGCCGGGATGGCGATCGCGGCCGCCACCACGGTCGCCCTGATCTTCAAGCTGCAGCAGGGCTTTGCGAACGGCCATGCCGGCCTCGGCTTCCCGCTGGTGCTGCTGGGCGTGGTGGTGGGCGGCGCGATTGGCGCGTATGCCGCGAAAAAGGTCGAGATGACCAAGATGCCGGAACTGGTGGCGGCGATGCACTCGCTGATCGGCCTGGCCGCCGTGTGCATCGCGGTGGCGGCCGTGTCCGAACCCTGGGCCTTCAACATCGCCGAACGCGGCGGCGCGCTACCCTTCGGCAACCGGCTCGAACTCTTCATCGGCACCTTTGTCGGCGCGGTCACCTTTTCGGGCTCGGTCATCGCCTTCGGCAAGCTGTCGGGCAAATACAAGTTCCGCCTGTTCCAGGGCGCGCCGGTGCGCTTTGGCGGCCAGCACATCCTGAACCTGGTGCTGGCCATCGCCATCGTCGCGCTGGGGCTGGTGTTCTGTTTTTCCGAGGGCGCGGCGCCGGCCTGGACGCCGTTCGCCATCATGGCGGCGCTGGCCTTCCTGCTGGGCGTGCTGATCATCATCCCGATCGGCGGCGCCGACATGCCGGTGGTGGTGTCGATGCTCAATTCCTACTCGGGCTGGGCCGCGGCCGGCATCGGCTTTTCGCTGAACAACGCGATGCTGATCATCGCCGGCTCGCTGGTGGGTTCCTCGGGCGCGATCCTGTCGTACATCATGTGCAAGGCCATGAACCGCTCCTTCTTCAACGTGATCCTGGGCGGCTTCGGCGGCGAGGCGGCGGCCGAGACGGGTGGAGAAAAGGAACAGCGGCCCGTGAAATCCGGTTCGGCCGAGGACGCCGCCTTTATCCTGCAGAACGCGGAATCGGTGATCATCGTGCCGGGCTACGGCCTGGCGGTGGCGCGCGCCCAGCACTCGGTGAAGGAGCTGGCCGAGAAGCTGACCGAACGCGGCGTGACGGTGCGCTATGCGATCCACCCGGTGGCCGGGCGCATGCCGGGCCACATGAACGTGCTGCTGGCCGAGGCCGAGGTGCCCTACGACCAGGTGGCCGAGATGGAAGACATCAACGGCGAATTCGGCCAGACCGACGTGGTGCTGGTGCTGGGCGCGAACGACGTGGTCAACCCGGCGGCCAAGGACCCGAAATCGCCCATCGCCGGCATGCCGATCCTGGAGGCCTACCGGGCCAAGAGCATCATCGTCAACAAGCGCTCGATGGCGTCGGGCTACGCGGGCCTGGACAACGACCTGTTCTACCAGCCGAACACCATGATGGTGTTCGGCGACGCCAAGAAGGTGATCGAGGCGATGGTGAAGGCGGTCGAGTAAGTCTAGAACACCTCGCCGCCGATCTGCTTGCCGTCGACCACGATCTTGACGCTGACCGTGAGCATGGCGTAGGCGAACACTTCGACCAGGAAGCGCTTGCCGTCGGCACGCGTGACCGTGGCAGCAACGAAAGGGCGGTTCTTGTCGAGTGCGAACATGCTGCCGTTCTGGGCCACCTGCTCGCCGTCGACAAACAGCTTCAGGCCATCGTTCCACGAATTGCGCACCTTGATCTCGATGCCGTCCCAGCTCGCGACCCACTCCTTGGCAAACCATTCCTTCTTGCCCGTCGGTGTAAAGCGCTGCTGGGCCGCCTGGCGCGTGATGCCCATCAGCGTGCCGAGTTCCGCCCACGACCGCCCGGCCTGGCGCGCCTTGCCCACCGCCTCGGTTTGCAAGTCTTGGCAGATATGCAGGCCGGCGTTGCTGGCGGCCAGCAGGCGCAAAGCGTTATCGGCGTCGGCTTCCGGGGCATCGACCAGCCTGGCGTGGGTAACGATGGCCGATTCGATGGCGTGGTGCAGGCCGGCCTGTTGTGCGGGCGAAAGCGGGGCGGGCTGGGTAGCGGTGGTCATCATGTCTCCGTGGGTGAGTCGAGTGTCAAGATTAGTTGACGCTCATGTGGGCGTCAAGAAAAATTGACGTATGCGGAGAACGCGCGCACGCGGAGTGTTTGTAGGGTGGGTTCTCGAGCCGTGCAAGAGGGCGGCTGCGTGGGCTCAAGAGCCTTGCGCGGCCCGGCCCCCCCTGCAAAAGCCGAGCAGCGATCAGCCTTGCCGATGCGGCAAGAACGACGACCCGCCGCGCCGCCCGTACATCATGACGTCGGCCAGCAGCGTGCGCGCCGGCTTGACGGCGTCGAGCGTCGCCAGTCCCAGGCCGAGCACCGACTGCAGCGGCCCGCTGCCGACAAAGGCGCGCGCCATGGCGTCGGTGAGGGCGATGGTGAGTTTGCGGTCCTGCGCGCGTTCGCCGAGGAAGCGGCCGATGGCTTCCGGGCCCGGGCAGCGGGCCAGCAGGCGCGCCAGCACGGCGGCGTCGCGCAGGCCCAGGTTCAGGCCCTGGCCGGCCACCGGGTGCAGGGTTTGCGCCGCATTGCCGATGGCGACCGTGCGCGTGGTGGCGTGGGCTTCGGCGTTCAGGCCGAGCGGGTAGGCCATGCGTGCGGAGACGTTGGTAAAGCGCCCCAGGCGCCCGCCAAAGGCCTCGCCCAGCTCCTGCAGGAAACGGCTGTCTTCCATCGCCTGCAAGGCGGCGGCGCGCTCCGGCGCCACGCACCAGACCAGCGCGTACTGCAAGCCGTCCGCGCCTTCCTGCGGCAGCAGGGCCAGCGGTCCTTCGTCGGTGAAACGCTCGAAGGCGCGGTGCGCGATCGGGCTGCTGGCGGCCACGCGCGCGATCACGGCGTGCTGGCCATAGTCGCGCGTCTGCGCCTTGTCGTCCTGCTGGCCGAAGACGCCGCCTTCGGCGCCGACCGCCACCTGGGCGGTGAGCGTGCGGCCATCGTCGAGCGCCAGCGTGACGTGGCCGTCGCCCTCGTCCAGCGTGGCCACGCGCGCCGGGCGGATCACCTCCACGCCCGCGCGTTCGACGGCCCGCGCCAGCGCATCGACCACCTCGCCGTAGCGGGTGACATAGCCCAGCGCATCGAGCCGGTGCTCGGCGCGGTCCATCAGGCTGCGGCCCAGGTGGCCGCGGCGCGAAACGTGGATGCTGTGGATCGGCGTGGAAGGAAAGGGCCAGGCCCCGACTTCGTCGAGCAGCATGCGGCTGCCCCAGGCCAGCGCGATCGAGCGCGGATCGGCAATCGACTGGCCGAGCGCGCGCGCATCGATCAGGACGATGCGTTTGCCGGCGATGCCGCGCCGCGCCAGCAGGGCGGCCAGCGCCAGGCCCACCGGGCCGGCGCCGCAGATCGCCACGTCATAATTGTCCTGGTGCTGTTCCATCTCTTGCTCCTTCATCAGGGTTTCGCGCATCACGCTTCACGCATCAACGCTTCGATCTCGGCCACCGTCTTCGGCGCCGCCCCCGATATTACCCGCGCACCCGCTTCACCCACGATCACGTTGTCCTCGATGCGGATGCCGATGTTCCAGAACTGCTCGGGCACCCCCGGCGCCGGCCGCACATAGATGCCCGGTTCCACCGTCAGCGCCATGCCCGGCATGAGCGGCCGGGAAGGCTTGCCCTCGGCAGCCAGGTCGCGGTAGGCGCCGGCGTCGTGCACGTCGAGGCCCAGCCAGTGGCCGGTGCCGTGCATGTAGAAGGGGAGGTGGGCGCGTTCGGCCAGCACGTTTTCCACGGTCCCGTATTTCGCCTTGTCGAGCAGGCCGGCATCGAGCATGCCCTCGGCCAGCACGTTCAGCGCCGCTTCGTGGAAGGCGCTGTAGGGCTGGCCGGGCCGGATCGCGGCCAGCGCCGCCTCCTGGGCGCACAGCACCAGCTCGTAGAGCTGGCGCTGCGGCGCGCTGAACACGCCGTTCACCGGGAAGGTGCGCGTGATGTCGGATGCGTAGCTGCCGAATTCGCAGCCGGCGTCGACCAGCACCAGGTCGCCGTCGCGCGTTTGGGCGTTGTTGGCGTTGTAGTGCAGGATGCAGGCGTTGGCGCCGCCGGCGACGATGGGCGTATAGGCCGGGAACTGGGCGCCATTGCGGCGAAATTCGTAGAGCAGTTCGGCTTCGAGTTCGTATTCGAACATGCCGGCCCTGGCTGCCCGCATCGTACGCCGGTGGGCGCCGCCGGCGATCTCGGCCGACCTGGCCATCAGGCCTTGCTCGTGTTCGTCCTTCAGCAGGCGCATCTCGTCGAGCAGGGGCGGCAGGTGCTCGATGCGGGCCGGGGCCGTCACGCCGGAACGCGATTGCGCGCGCACCGCCTTCAGCCAGCCGGCCACTTGCGCGTCGAGCGCGGCGCTGTGCGCGTTCGCGTAGTACAGGGCAGGGGCGCCGGCCAGCAGGCGCGCCATCTGCGCATCGAGTTCGCCGATCGCAAACGCCTCGTCGAAACCAAAGGCTTCGCGCGCGGCGGCGGGGCCATGCCGGAAACCTTCCCAGGTCTCGCGCTCGGCGTTTTTCTCGCGGCAGAACAGGATGGAGCGGGCCGGCGTCTCGCCGTGCGCGGCAACGATCGCCAGCACGCTCTCCGGTTCCGTGAATCCGCTCAGGTAATAGAAATAGCTGTCGTGGCGGTAGGGATACTCGCTGTCGCCGTTGCGCAGCGCTTCCGGCGCGGTGGCCAGCACCGCCACCGCGCCCGGCGCCATGCTGGCTGCCAGCTGTGCGCGGCGCGCGGCGTAGCGGTTCACGTGCCGGCCCGCTTGCCCGGTGGCGCGTTCAGCTCGTCGAGCTGCTGGACGGTGCCGACATTCACCCAGGGGCCGTGGTAGAGCTCGCCGCCGATGCGGCCCTGCTCGATGAACGTGCGCATCAGCGGGCCGATGCGCATGACCTCGCCGGGGGCGATGCCATCGAACATCTCGGGGCGGTAGACGCCGATGTTCGCGAAGTTCCACTTCGGGTCGCCGTCGTTGGTCAGCGTGTACATGTTCATCCCGAAATCGCCTTCCGGGTTGTGCCAGGGGTTCGGCGTCAGGTAGAGCCAGGCGATGTCGCGTTTTTCGGGCGGAATCGGCTGGCCCAGCATGTCGCGCTCGGGCAGGGCCTCGAGCACCTGCGCGAAATCGAAGTAGGGCGCGTAGATGTCGGCGGAAATGGCGAGGAAGGGTTCCTCGCCCAGCAGGTGGCGCGCGTTGGCGATGCCGCCCGCCGTTTCCAGCGCCTTGGCTTCGCGCGAATACACGATGCGCGCGCCGTACTTGCTGCCGTCGCCGAGTTCTTCCTCGATCATGTGGCCGAGGTGGGCGTGGTTGATGACGATGTCCGTGATCCCGGCGCGCACCAGGTTCAGCACGTGCCAGGTGATGAGCGGACGGCCGCGCACCTTGAGCAGGGGTTTCGGGCAGGTGTCCGTCAACGGACGCATGCGCTCGCCGCGGCCGGCGGCGAAGATCATGGCTTTCATGGAGGTCCCCGGTGCGCTCAGAAGGTGTAGCCGACTTGCGGCGCCTTGCCGTCGCCGAATGCGTCGAAGGCATCGAGCAGGCGCAGCAGGGGCTTGAGTTCGGTGTAGCGGTTGGCGGTCTTGCGCACGTAGTCGAGCACCGTCGGCAGGTCGCCCATGTAGATGGCCTTGCCGTCGCGGTAGTTCAGGCGGCAGAAGATGCCGAGGATCTTCAGGTGGCGCTGCAGGGCCATGAACTCGAAATCGCGGTAGAAGCTGTCGATGTCCGGATTCACCGGCAGGCCCATTTGCTTGGCGCTCTGCCAGTAGCGCACCACCCAGTCGAGCACGATCTCTTCGTCCCACTGGATATAGGCGTCGCGCAGCAGCGAGGCCAGGTCGTAGGTGACCGGGCCGTACACGGCGTCCTGGAAATCGAGCACGCCCGGGTTGCCGGCGTCGAGGAACATCAGGTTGCGCGAGTGGAAGTCGCGGTGCATGAAGACCTGCTGCTGGGCCAGCACGTTGGCGGTGATGGCCTCGAACACCTTGTCGAGCTGGGCCTGCTGGGCCGCGTCCAGGGTGACGCCCAGGTGGCGTCCCAGGTACCACTCGGGGAAGATGTTCAGTTCGCGCAGCACGAAGGCGCGGTCGAATTCCGGCAGCACGCCGGGCTGGCTGGTGAGCTGGAACTTGATCAGGGCGTCGACCGCGTCCGAATACATGAAGGCCGAATTGTCCGGGTCGAGGCGCGCCAGGTAGGTGGTGGTGCCGAGGTCGGACAGCAGCAGGAAGCCGCGTTCGACGTCGCGCGCGACGATGCTCGGCACGTTGACGCCGGCTTCCTGCAGCAGGCCCTGGACGTGGATGAAGGCCGGGACGTTCTCGCGCTCGGGCGGCGCATCCATGGCGATCAGGGTGTCGCCCAGTTTGCCGCGTAGCGCCGGCGCCACATCGAGACGGAAGTAGCGGCGGAAGCTCGCATCGGAGGAAGCGGGGCGGCGCGAACCGGTTTCCACCAGGTCTAGCGAGCCCAGCCATTCGGTCAGCAGTGCGAGGCGCGCATCCTGCTCGGTGGAAGTGGGGGAATTTTGATACGAAGAAGCCATGAAACGCCTGAGGGAAACCGGTTGAGTGAACTAATTCCCATATAATAAGGGATTCAATCCAAAAAATCGCCCTTTATGGTGCAGCCCAAGATTCCATGAGCTGGTTTACGGCCCTACCATTCCCCCAGCGGCAGGCAGTCGCCTTTTCCGCTCTCGTTACCATGGCTTCGGGGCCCCTGCACGCGCAAACCGCGCCGGCGTCCCGTGCTGACGAACAAGATCTTCCCGTCACTGTACGCGCCGAGGAGATCGGCGGCCGTCCCGACCGCGAGCTGAACCTCGGGCGCAACGTCGAGATCGAGCGCGGCCAGACCCGGATGACCGCCGACACGGCCTGCTACCAGCTGGTCGAGGACCAGGTCACGGCCAACGGCAACGTCAATTTGTGGCGCTTCGGCGACCGCTACCAGGGCGATGCGCTGCAGCTGAACCTGGAAACCGGGCGCGGCTGGTTCCTGAATCCGCAATACAGTTTGCAGATGAATAATGCCCAGGGCCGCGCCGAACGCATCGACTTCCTCGGCGAAGACCAGGCCCTCGTGGTCGAGGGCACCTACAGTACCTGCCAGGGCCCGGATCCCGACTGGTACCTGAAGTCGAGCACGCTGCGCCTCGATTCCGGGCGCGACGTCGGCACCGCCGGCAAGACCATCGTCTACTTCAAGGACGTGCCCATCCTCGGCACGCCCGCGCTGTCGTTCTCGCTGTCGGGCGCGCGCCGCTCGGGCTGGCTGCCGCCCACCATCGGCGCCGGCTCGAAGGGCAAGACCGAGGTCATGGTGCCGTACTACTTCAACATCGCGCCGAACCGCGACCTGACGGTGTACCCGCGCATGATGTTCGACCGCGGCCTGCAGCTGGGCGCCACCGGACGCTACCTTGGCGCGACCGAGCGCGGACCCTACAGCGGCGAGACCCACGTCGAATTTCTGCGCAGCGACCGTATCACCAAGACCGACCGCTGGCGGGTCGATTCGCTGCACAACCAGCAGCTTAATCCCAACTGGTCCTTCGCCTGGAACCTGCACGGGGCGTCGGACGACCAGTACCTGAGCGACTTTTCGCGTTCGGTCTCGGACAGCGCCGAGCGCCAGCTGGTGCGCGAGGTCGCGACCGCCTACAACACCGAGTTCTGGAGCCTGACGGCGCGCGCCCAGAACTTCCAGGTGCTGCAGGAACCGGCCGCGGCCGCCAATCCGGCGCTGGCGATTCCCAAGCCGTATGCGCGCCTGCCGCAGATTAACTTCCATACCGGCCGCTTCGACGTCGCCGGTTTCGACTGGTCGCTCGATGCCGAGGCGACCCGTTTCACGCACTCGACTGCCGATAGCGGCAGCCGTGCGACGGTGCTCACGCAGGTGAGCTACCCATGGGTGCGCCCGGGCTACTACATCACGCCCAAGCTGCTGCTCAACGCCGCCAAGTACGACATGGACAGCAACGCCGGGCGCGACACCAGCCTGTCGCGCGCGCTGCCAACCTTCTCGCTCGACGCCGGCATGGTGTTCGAGCGCAAGGCCTCGCTGTTCGGCACCGCCGCCACCCAGACCCTGGAGCCGCGCCTGTTCTATGTGCGCACGCCGTACAAGGACCAGGACGATTTCCCGGTCTTCGACAGCGGCGAGGCCGGCTTCAGCTATGCCCAGCTGTTCAGCGAGAACCGCTTCGTCGGCACCGACCGCGTGTCCGACGCCAACCAGCTGACCGCGGCCGTCGTGTCGCGCTACATCGAGGAAAGCGGCGCCGAGCGCCTGCGCCTGGCCGTCGGCCAGCGCTTCTATTTCAGCGAACCGCGCGTGCAGATGCCGGGCCGCTCGGTGCTCGACCGCAAGGACCGCTCCGACCTGCTGCTGTCGGCCTCGGGCCTCCTGGTCAAGGACCTGAACATCGACGCCAGCGTACAATACGATGCGACGAGTTCGAGCGTGTACAGCCGCACCTACGGCCTGCGCTGGAGCCCGGGCCTGCTGAAGGTGCTCAATGCCGAATACCGCTATGTGCGCGACAGCTTCCGGAACGCCGACATCTCGGCCCAGTGGCCGCTGTCGACGCGCTGGTTCGGCGTCGGCCGGGTCAGCTACTCGCTGCAGGACCACAAGGTGCTCGAAGGCCTGGTCGGGCTCGAGTACAAGGCCGACTGCTGGGTGTTCCGGATGGGCGCGCAGCGCTTCGTGACGGCGGCCCAGTCGACCTCGACGCCGATGTTCTTCCAGCTCGAGCTGAACGGCCTGTCGGGCTTCGGCATGGGCAATCCGCTGGATTCGTTTTACAAGAGTATTCCCGGCTATACCCGGCTGAACACGAATGTGGGCCGCCGCTGACCGGGACCACCGATGATTTTTGACCTGAATGAGTGCTTTCCAGATTATGCGTACTACCCGTTTGCATCAACTTAAGCTCGCAGCGGCGCTGCTGTGCGCGCTCTCGGCCGGCACCGCCCTTGGCCAGGCAACGCCGGCTGCTTCTTCCACGACTCCGGCAACCGGCAGCGCGCCGGCCAATCCGGGCAGCGGCTTCCTGCCGCCGGCCGCGAGCAATGCCAACGTCGTCGACGCCGTCCGCGTGGTCGTCAACGACGAAGTCATCACCCGCAACGAGGTGCGCAACCGCGTGGCCCAGATCGTCCAGCGCATGCGCGCGCAAAACGCCCAGCTGCCGCCCCAGGCCGACCTCGAGCGCCAGGTGATCGAAGCCATGATCGTCGAGCGCGCCCAGGTGCAGCTGGCCAAGGAAATGGGCGTGCGCGTCGACGACCGCCAGCTCGACGCCGCCATCGGCCGCATCGCCCAGGACCAGAAGATGTCGGTCCAGGACATGCGCAACCAGATGGAAAAAGAAGGCATGGCCTTTGCCGCCTTCCGCGAAGAGATCCGCAACGAGATCATGATGCAGCGCCTGCGCGAGCACGAGGTCGACAGCAAGATCCAGGTCTCGGACGCCGAGGTCGACACCTTCCTGGCCGCCGAAAAGGCCGCCGCCGCCGACCGCATCGAGGTCGACATCGCCCAGATCCTGGTCGGCATCCCGGCCAACGCCACGCCCGAGCAGATCGCCGCGCGCCGCGCCCGCGCCGACGAGGTGCTGCGCCAGCTGCGCACCGGCGCCGACTTCGCCAAGGTCGCCGCCACCTATTCCGATGCCGGCGACGCACTCAAGGGCGGTGCGATCGGCTGGCGCGAGGCCGACCGCCTGCCGCCGATCTTCTCCTCCGAACTGCGTAAACTCAGCGCGGGCCAGGTCACCCCGGTGATCAAGACCAACGTCGGCTTCTACATCCTGAAACTGGTCGAGAAGCGCAGCCTGGCCAGCGCCGCCACGCCCGACCAGGCCGTGGTCCAGCAGACCCGCGCGCGCCACATCCTCATGAAGGCAACGCCGACCATGCCGGCCGCCGAAGTCAGGCGCAAGCTGGAAGAACTCAAGGCCAAGCTCGACAGCAAGGCCGCCACCTTCGAGGACCTGGCGCGCCAGAACTCGCAGGACAACGGCTCGGCCAGCAAGGGCGGCGACCTGGGCTGGCTGTATCCGGGCGACGTGATGCCGGAATTCGAAACCGCGATGGCGGCGCTGAAACCGAACGAGGTGTCGGGCGTGGTCGAGACCCCGTTCGGCTTCCACCTGATCCAGGTCCTCGAGCGCAAGAGCGAAGACGTGACCGCGCAGAAGGAACGCAACCGCGCACGCCAGGTCATCCGCGAGCGCAAGGTCGGCGAAGCCTTCGAGGACTGGGCGCGCGAAGTGCGCGACCGCGCCTACGTCGAATTCCGCGAGGAAGGCTGAGGCCATGACGCTGCAGGCAGCACGTCCGGCCCTGGCGCTCACGGTCGGCGAGCCGGCCGGCATCGGACCTGAAATCGCGATCCGCGCGGCCTGGGCGCTGCGCGAGGCCGCCAACTGCGTGCTGGTGGGCGACGCCGCCTTCCTCGCGCTCACGGCCAGCCTGATCGACCCGGCGATCCGCCTGTCGGCGCTGTCGACCCAGGCGCTCAGGAACGGCGGCCTGCCGCACTTCGGCAAGGACCGCATCGCGGTGGTCGACGTGCCGCTGGCGGCCCACGTGGCGCCCGGCACGCTCGACGCCGCCAATGGGCGCGCGGTGCTGGCCACGCTCGACCTGGCAATCGAAGGCGTGAAGGCGGGATGGTTCGACGCCATCGTCACCGCGCCGCTGCAAAAGAGCACCATCAACGACGCCGGCATCGCGTTTTCCGGCCATACCGAATACCTGGCCGAAAAGACCGGCACCGCGCAGGTGGTGATGATGCTGGCCGGCCAGCCGGCCGCGCAGTTGAATAATGAGCAGCCCTACCTGCGCGTGGCGCTGGCCACCACCCACCTGCCGCTGAAGGAGGTGCCGGGCGCGATCACCGGGGACGGCCTGGGGCGCGTGCTCGACATCCTCCAGCACGACCTGCGCGTCAAATTCGGCATCGCCGCGCCGCGCATCCTGGTCACCGGCCTGAACCCGCACGCCGGCGAGAACGGCTACCTGGGGCGCGAGGAGATCGACGTCATCGCCCCGGCGCTGGCGGCGGCGCAGGCGCGCGGCATCGATGCGCGCGGCCCGTATCCGGCCGATACCCTGTTCCAGCCCAAATACCTGCAGGACGCCGACTGCGTACTGGCGATGTACCATGACCAGGGCCTGCCGGTCCTGAAGCACGCCACCTTCGGCCGCGGCATCAACGTCACCCTCGGCCTGCCCCTGATCCGCACCTCGGTCGACCACGGCACCGCGCTCGACCTGGCCGCGCAAGGCCTGGGACACGCCGACTGCGGCAGCATGGAAGAAGCGATCCGCGCCGCCGCCGCCATGGTCGCGGCCAGCCGCGCCGTACACAATTAAACGAAAGCACCAATGAAACACGTCGCACGCAAGCGCTTCGGCCAGAACTTCCTGACCGATAAACTCGTCCTGGGGAATATCATCGACGCCATCGGCCCGCACCGCGGCGAGGCGATGGTCGAGATCGGTCCCGGCCTGGCGGCGATGACGGCGCTGCTGATCAAGGAGCTCGACCACATGCACGTGGTCGAACTCGACCGCGACCTGGTGGCGCGCCTGGTCAAGGCCTATCCCGCCGAAAAACTCACGGTCCACGCCGGCGACGCCCTGAAGTTCGACTTCGCTTCGATCCCGGTGCCGGAAGGGCGGAAGCTGCGCGTGGTCGGCAACCTGCCGTACAACATCTCCAGCCCGCTGCTGTTCCACCTGGCCGAATTTGCGCACCTGATCGAAGACCAGCACTTCATGCTGCAAAAGGAAGTGGTCGAGCGCATGGTGGCCGAGCCGGGCACCAAGGCCTATGGCCGCCTGTCGGTGATGCTGCAATGGCGCTACGACATGGCGCTGATGTTCATCGTGCCGCCGACCGCCTTCGATCCGCCGCCGCAGGTCGACTCGGCCATCGTGCGCATGGTGCCGACCCGGCGCCAGCTGCCGGCCGACGGCCCGACCCTGGAAGCGGTGGTGCAGAAAGCCTTCTCCCAGCGCCGCAAGGTGATCCGCAACTGCGTGGCGGGCATGTTCACCGAACAGCAGCTGCTCGACGCCGGCATCGATCCGGGCCTGCGTCCGGAAGCGGTGTCGCTCGAACAGTACGTGGCGCTGGCGAACATCCTCAAGCCGGTGCAGTAAGCGCCTTCCGGCGGCCCCAGCGGCCGCCGCGTCTTCCTTCCTCCCCGCGCCTGCGCTACCGCGCTGCACAAACGCCCCATATCGCTTCCTGGCGCGCTTCGGCGCCCGCTTTTTGCAGTTCGTCGCAGGCCGATGGAAGGCGAGGAGGGTGCTTGCTACAGTACTCCCATCGACAGCCCGAATGCACATGCAAAGGGCCAGCCACTCAACCGAAGGGAGCCTGAAATGAACGTCCTCAAACACATGGAATCGATCTTCGTCGTCGCCGCACTGCTGGTCGGCGTCAGCACCTACGCCAGCGCCGAGAGCTACAAGGCGCAAGTGCGGGCCGACGCGATGGTGGCGGTCAGCACCGGCAAGATGGCCGTGGTGAAGGTCAGCGGCAAGCGCCTGGTCCCGGTCACCAAGCTCGGTTGAAGGCAGCCCGATAGCAGGGGCAAAAAAAAAGCCCACCGTTGCGGGTGGGCTTAAATCCAATTCTTTTCTGAGGAGAGTTGGAGGAGACAGGTGCGATTATGCTGCGCTACAACATATAAATCCAATTTTCTTTTGGAATGAGTGTCATAAGCTCAGCGCATGTCTCCCTCAGGCTGGTCGGACGACGCAGGTCACGGTGATGTTCGTGACGGCGGTATCGGCCGTGATCTGGCCAGCGGCATTCGCGATGCTGCAGCTATAGCCGGCAGGCTGGGTCTGGATGGTCACGCCGTAGGTCTTGCCGTAGGTAACAGGCAGGCCGAAGGTGTAGGCGATGTCGGCCGGCGGCGTGGTCTGGGTGTCGGGCGCCGTGATGGTGACCAGGTCCGCGCCGTTGCCAAGCTGGATGCTGGCCTTGGCCGGCAGGCCCTTGACGACGCCGCCGATGGTCGGCGTGACGAGCGCGCAGGTGTAGTCGGCGTTGATGTACGACAGGCGGCCGGCGGTGTCGCTGATGCGGCCGGTGGCCGAGCAGTTCTGGTGCGCCGGACGCTGATAGGTGACGGTGCCGTCGGCGGCGGTGCTCTCGACCTTCGGCAGCACGTTGTACACATCGCCGTAGCCGAGCTTGTTCGGGAACGAATAGGCCACGGCAGGCGGGTTGCCGTTTTCCAGCGGCTTGCCGGTGACGGTGACGTCCATCCCGTTGGTGGTCAGGACCAGCTGGGTATTGGGCTGCAGGCCATAGACCGTACCGCCGATCGTGTAGTCCGAGTCGCCGCCGCCGCAGGAGGCGAGGGTCGCCATGGCCGCCACGGCGGCCAGCGTACGGATGGGGTGGGATTTCTTCAACATATTCTCCATGAGCGTCAAACCAGCGGGGTGCAGGTAACCTGGACGTTGGTGATGTTCGCCTTCGCCATCGTGCCATTGCCGTTCGTGACCTCGCAGCGGCGGTCGCTCGGCTGGCTGAGGATGACCACGCCATACTTGGCGTCTTCGGCGACCTTGGCGAACGCAAAGGTCTGCGGCACGGCGGACGGGCTGACTTCGACGCGGTCGGAACCGTTTACCAGCACCAGCGGGGCATTCGCGCCGGCCAGGCCAGTCACGGTGCCGCCCAGTTCATGGGTGTTGATGGTGCAGCTGACGACGATGGTGTTGATGTGGTAAGTCGCCTTGCCGCGGCCGGCGGTGACGGTGCATGCCTCCGGCGACGCGATGTTGTCGGGCACGCTCTTGACCTTGATGTCGTAGTTCGAATCGACTTCGACCAATTCCGGGAAGTAGAACTCGCCGGCCCGGGTGATTGTGACCTCCTTGTCGCCATTGGTCAGCACCAGGTTGCCCTTGTTGATGCCGTACACGTAGCCACCCAGTGAGTACTCGCCGTCACCGCCGCCGCAGGCGGACAGGCTGAGCGCGCATGCGAGCGCGAGGCCGGCACGCAGTGGGGAACGAATCATAATTTCTCCAAATAAAAGGGAACTGGACAAGACGCGCTACGGCGTCCGTGCCGCGTCGAAGCTGGAAATTTGCCCATCATTTTAGAGCATTTGGCAAGCCCCGGGCTCATCGCCGTTTGTATCACGGTGTAACGGCTGGTTGTAACGCGCGCGCCGGGGCTGCGTTTGCATTTAGCCGCCGCCCTCGCTATGCTCGGACACGCCGTTGCCACGCCGTTACTACGCCGTTACTACTCTCTCGCTACCCGATCCTGCCTTGACGCCCGATTCCACGCCTTCGCCCCGCCGCCCCTGGCCGCGCGCCATCCTGTTCGACCTCGACGACACCCTGTGGCCGATCGCGCCCGTGATCCTGCAGGCCGAGCAGACCCTGTTCGCGTGGCTTTCCAGCAACGCTCCGCGCGTGGCCGAGCGCTTCACCATCGATAGTTTACGCAAAGCGCGCCTGGCGCTCCTGGCCAGCCGCCCCGAGCTCGAGCTCGACCTGGGCGCGCTGCGCCGCGCCGGCTTGCTGGCTGCCTTCGAGCAGGCCGGCGAGGACGCGGCCAAGGTCGAGCTGGCGATGGTCGAGTTCTTTGCCGCCCGGAATGCCGTGACGCCCTACGACGACGTGCTGCCCGGCCTGCGGCGCCTGCGGGAACTGGCCGTGCTCGGCTCGGTGACGAACGGGAATGCCGACCTCCAGGCCATCGGGCTGGCCGATTATTTCCAGGTGTCGCTGTCGGCGCCGCAATTCGGGCGCGCCAAGCCGGACCCTGCCATCTTCCATGCCGCCTGTGCCGCGCTCGGCGTGGCGCCGCACGAGGCCGTGTACGTGGGCGACGACCTGGTGCTGGACGTGGAGGGCGCCCAGCGGGCCGGCCTGTGCGGCGTATGGATGAACCGCACCGCCAGCCTGCGCCACCTGGAGGGGGGCGTGCGGCCCGACGCCATCGTCGCCAGCTTCGACGAACTGCTGGCGTGGCTGGCTGCACAGCCGCTTGCCAAAGGTGCATAATGGAAGCGGACCGGATCCCCGCCACCCTGCCGTTTTTTTCCTCTGTTCTCCCTCATGCAACTTGATCTCCGTGCCCAAACCCTGCTGAAAGCCCTGGTCGAGCGCTACATCGCCGACGGCCAGCCGGTCGGGTCGCGCGCGCTGTCGAAGATCTCGGGCCTGGACGTGTCGCCGGCCACGATCCGCAACATCATGGCCGACCTCGAGGAAATGGGCTATGTCGCCAGTCCGCACACCTCGGCCGGGCGCGTGCCCACGCCGCGCGGCTACCGCCTGTTCGTCGACACCCTGCTCACCGTGCAGCAGCTGGGTGAGGGCGGCGCCATGGACGCCGAGCGCATGTGCCTGAGCGCCCACCAGCCGCAAAAGGTCCTCGCCAACGCGGCGCAGATGCTGTCCTCGCTGACCCAGTTCGCCGGCGTGGTGCAGAGCCCGCGGCGCGAATCGGTGTTCCAGCAAATCGAATTCCTGCGCCTGTCGGAAAAGCGCATCCTGCTCGTGATCGTCGATCCGCGCGGCGACGTCCAGAACCGCCTGCTGCTGACCGATGCCGACTACACGCCGTCCCAGCTGGTGCAGTCGGCCAACTACCTGAACCAGAATTTCGCCGGTCTCTCGTTCGACGAGGTGCGCACCCGCCTGACCGGCGAACTGCGCCAGCTGCGCGAGGACATCGGCGGTCTGATGCAGGTGGCGGTGGAAGCCGGCAGCGAGGCCATGGCCGAAGGCGAGGACATGGTGATTTCCGGCGAGCGCAACTTGCTGTCGGTGGCGGACCTGTCGTCGAACATGACTTCGCTGCGCCAGATGTTCGAGATGTTCGAGCAAAAGACCGGCCTGATGCAGCTGCTCGACGTCTCCAGCCGCGCCGGCGGCGTGCAGATCTTCATCGGCGGCGAATCGAAGCTGGTGCCGATGGACGAAATGAGCATCGTCACCGCACCGTACGAGGTGAACGGCAAGATCGTCGGCACCCTGGGCGTGATCGGCCCCACGCGCATGGCCTACGAGCGCGTGATCCCGATTGTCGACATCACGGCCAAGCTGTTGTCGAATGCCTTGAGTCATTCGTAAAAAACGGCGAAAAAAAACGGCGCCGCGGCGCCGTGCGTTGCTGCGGGCAGATCCTCAGCTGTTCCCGCGGTGCGGACACGCCGGCTTGACGCAATTGCCGTAGATGGCCAGCGCGTGCTCGGCGATCTTGAAGCCGCGTTCGAAGGCGATCTTGTTCTGGCGCGATTCGATTTCTTCGTCGAAGAACTCTTCCACATGGCCGCAATCGAGGCAGACCAGGTGGTCGTGGTGCGAGCCGGCGTTCAGCTCGTAGATGGCCTTGCCGCTTTCGAAGTGGTTGCGGTTCAGCAGGCCGGCCTGCTCGAACTGGGTCAGCACGCGGTACACCGTGGCCAGGCCGACGTCCATATTGTCGGCCAGCAGGATCTTGTAGACGTCTTCCGCCGTCAGGTGCCGCACTTCGCTGTTCTGGAAAATTTCCAGGATCTTGAGGCGTGGCAGGGTAGCCTTCAGGCCGCTCGCCTTCAGGTCGGTGGGTTTGTTACTCATGTTTGTTACTCGTAGATGGGCGGAGTGCTTTATGATATAGCGTTTTGGAAGCTCCCGCTTAAACGTTTTGAGGTTACTTATGCGTGTCACCGATGCCGTTGTTCGTCATTCCACCGCCCGCGCCGCACTTGCCGCGGGCCTCGCCTGCACGCTGTTGCTGTCGGGCTGCGCATCCTGGCGCAACCAGACCCGGCCTGCGGCGCCGGTGAGCACCGACGCGGCGGCCGTGGAAGCCGACGCCGACAAGGCGGCCGCCCTGGCCAACGCCGGCGCGCAGACGACCAAGGCGAGCAGGCTGCAGAAATTCCTGTGGGTGTTCTCGCCTTATCGCCCCGACATCCAGCAAGGTAACTTCGTTTCGCAGGAAATGCTGAGCCAGCTCAAAGTGGGCCAGACCCGCGACCAGGTGCGCTTCCTGCTGGGCACGCCGATGATCAGCGACATGTTCCACGCCGACCGCTGGGACTTCCCGTTCTACCTGGCGCGCGGCGACGGCGAGCTGACCACCAGCCGCGTCACCGTCTACTTCAAGGACAACGTCGTCGAGCGCTTCGACGGCGGCAACCTGCCGACCGAGCGCGAATACATCGACCGCATCGCCGGCCCGACCAAGTTCCCGAAGAAAAACGCTCCGGTGCGCCCGGTGGCGCCGCTGACGCCGGCGTCGCCTGCGACCAACAATATCCAGTAATCGTGTGAGCAAGACAGCCATGACGCAATTGAAAATCGCGGTTGCCGGCGCCAGCGGGCGCATGGGCCGCATGCTGATCGAGGCGATCGCCGCCGCCCCCGACGCCACCCTGTCCGGCGCCATCGACGTCGCCGGTTCGCCCTTCATCGGCAGCGACGCCGGCGCATTCTCCGGCCAGCTGACCGGCGTGGTCATCCATTCCGAGCTCGAGCGCGCACTGGCCGGCGCCGACTGCCTGATCGACTTCACCCGTCCCGAAGGCACGCTCAAGCACCTGGAATACTGCGCCGCGAACGGCATCCAGGTCGTGATCGGCACCACCGGTTTCGACGAGGCCGGCAAGGAAGCGATCCGCGCCGCCGCTGAAAAAGTCTCCGTCGTGTTCGCACCCAACATGAGCGTGGGCGTGAACGTCACCCTGAAATTGCTGGAGATGGCGGCGAAGAGCTTCGCCGAAGGCTACGACATCGAAATCATCGAAGCCCACCACCGCCACAAGGTCGACGCGCCGTCGGGCACCGCGCTGAAGATGGGCGAGGTCATCGCCGACGCCCTGGGACGCGACCTGAAGGACTGCGCCGTGTACGGCCGCGAAGGCGTGACCGGCGAGCGCGACCCGTCGACCATCGGCTTCGCCACCGTGCGCGGCGGCGACATCGTCGGCGATCACACGGTGCTGTTCGCCGGCACCGGCGAGCGCATCGAGATCACGCATAAGTCGAGCAGCCGCGTCACCTACGCCCACGGCGCCCTGCGCGGCGCGCGCTTCATCGCCGGCAAGGCGAACGGCCTGTACGACATGCAGGACGTGCTGGGCCTGAAAGGCTGAGATGGCGAGCGTCCAACTGAACGGCGCGGCCATCGCCGACGAAGCCGCCTTCCACGCCGAGAGCCGCCGCGCCTTCGGCTTCCCCGCGAGCTACGCCGGCACCATCGACGCCTGGATCGATTGCCTCAGCTACCTGCGCGACGACGAGAACATGACCCAGTTCCGCCTGAAGCCGAACGAAGTCCTGGAGATCGTCATCACCGACGGACCAGCCCTGCAGCAACGCCTGCCCGACCTGCTCGAGGAAATCGCCTTCTGCATCGGCGGCATCAACGAGCGCTACGAAGACTACGGCGAAAAGCCAGCCCTGAAGCTGGTGCTGCGCTAACAGGACCGGCCCGGCCCATCGCCCTGGCTTGTGGCCCGCAAACGGCCCGCAACAATACCCGTAGGGTGGGCGCCTGTGCCCACGCGGATCAAGCACACCAACAGCAGTGCAGCAGCAGCTCCACCAACCTTGGACCGCCATGACCGCCGACGACCTCCTGCGCATCTCCCGCTACGTCATGCCCGCCCTGCCGGCGCAACCCTCCACGCTCGGCTTCCTGTTCGGCACCCGCCACGGCGTCGAGGAATTCTGCCTCGACACCCACGCCCTCTGGCAAGCCGGCATGTTCACGCACCTGCTGGTCTCCGGCGGCCCCACCGGCGGCCATGACCACCCCGAAGCCCTGGTCATCGCCGAGCGCCTGGCCCAGCTGGGCCTGCCTGTATCCATTCTGATCCTGGAAACGGCCGCCACCAACACCGGCGAAAATGTCCTCCTCGGCCGCGAAAAAGCCGCCGAACAAATCGGCCTGGACCACATCGACAGCATCCTGGTCATCGGCAAGGTCTGCGCCATGCGCCGCTACCTGATGACCCTGGCCCGCCATTGGCCGGGACCACGCGTCTCCGCCCACCCCGTGAATTACTTCGGCCTGCCCACCGAGCGCTGGCACGAGCACGACGAATTCCGCGCCCGCGTACTGGGCGAGTTCGGCAAGATCCCCGGCTACATCGAACAAGGCTTCCTGCGCGAGATCGACGCCCTGGGCGCCTACCCGCTGCTGAAAGCTGCGCCGTGAAGCGCCTCGCCAAAACCCTGCTGGTGCTGATGGCCGCGCTGGTCCTCTACCTCGCCGTCGCCGCAGGCTGGGCCTTTGCTTCCTTCGACGCGTTGCTGGCGCGCCGGCCTCAAGCCGAGCGGGCCGCGCTGGCGCCGCGCCAGACCGCCATCCTGCTGCGCATCGAGGACCCGACGTTTTACACCCACCCCGGCCTGAGCCTGGCCGACGGGCAGGGCATGGCCACGATCTCCTCTGCGCTGGCACGCGAATTCTTCCTCGAAGGCCCACGGCTGGACGGCGCGCAAGGCGTGCTGCAGGTCTTTTATCGCCGCGTCTTCGACTGCTGCAAGCGCATCGATTTCGGCCGCGACGTCACTGCCCTGGTGCTGGGCGCCCGCCTGCCGAAAGAGCGGCAGCTGGGGATGTACGTGGAATCGGTCTACATGGGCCGCCACGAGGGGCAGCAAATACGTGGCCTGGCGCAGGCCGCCCTGGTGTATGCCGGCAAGCCGCTGGCGCAGCTCAGCGATGCCGAGACCGCGGGCCTGGTCGCCATGATCAAGGCGCCGAACACGTACCACCCCGTGCGCGAACCCGCCGCCTATGCCTTGCGCCTGGCCCGGGTGCAGGCGGTGCTGGCCGGACGCTGCCGCCCGGCGGGCTGGTTCGATACCGACTACGTGCATTGCGCCGCACCGAAATGAAGCGCCGGGTGTGACTGGCGACGCCTGCGGGAAGGCACAGCCATGCCACGCCGTTGTAGAAGATGAACCAGTATAATGTCCTGCTCACCCTCCAATATTCTTCCGCAGAACACCATGCAAGATAAATATAGTCCAGCCGAAGTTGAACAGGCCGCCCAGGCGTACTGGAAGTCGATCGACGCCTACAAAGCCGTCGAGAACGATCCGCGTTTCCCGAAAGGTAAATACTACGCCTGCTCGATGCTGCCTTACCCATCCGGCAAGCTGCACATGGGCCATGTGCGCAACTATACGATCAACGACGTGATGTACCGCTACCTGCGGATGAACGGCTACAACGTGCTGATGCCGATGGGCTGGGACGCCTTCGGCATGCCGGCCGAGAACGCGGCGATGGCGAATAACGTGCCGCCGGCCGAATGGACCTACTCGAACATCGCCCACATGCGCGGGCAGATGGAGTCGATGGGCCTGGCCATCGACTGGTCGCGCGAAATGACCGCCTGCAAGCCGGAATACTACAAGTGGAACCAGTGGATGTTCCTCAAGATGCTGGAAAAAGGCATCATCTACCAGAAGACCGGCACCGTGAACTGGGACCCGGTCGACCAGACCGTGCTCGCCAACGAGCAGGTCGTCGACGGCAAGGGCTGGCGTTCGGGCGCGCCGATCGAAAAGCGCGAAATCCCGATGTACTACGTGCGCATCACCGACTACGCCGACGAGCTGCTCGACCACGTCGACAACAAGCTGCCGGGCTGGCCGGAACGGGTGCGCATCATGCAGGCCAACTGGATCGGCAAGTCGACCGGCGTGCGCTTCGCCTTCCCGCACGTGATCATGGACGAAGCGGGTGAGCTGATCGACGGCGGCAAGCTGTACGTCTTCACCACCCGTGCCGACACCATCATGGGCGTGAGCTTCTGCGCCGTGGCGCCGGAACACGCGCTGGCCCAGCATGCCGCCAAGGACAACCCGGAGCTGCAGGCCTTCATCGCCGAGTGCAAGCTCGGTTCCGTCATCGAGGCCGACATGGCCACGATGGAGAAGAAGGGCATGCCGACCGGCCTGTCCGTCACGCATCCGGTCACCGGCGAGCAGGTGCCGGTCTGGGTCGGCAACTACGTCCTGATCACCTACGGCGACGGCGCCGTGATGGGCGTGCCGGGCCACGACGAGCGCGACTTCGAATTCGCGAAAAAATACGACCTGCCGATCAAGCAGGTGGTCGCGGTCGAAGGCCGGGAATACTCCCTGGATGCCTGGCAGGAGTGGTATGGCGACAAGGAGAACGGCCGCACCATCAACTCCGGCAAGTACGATGGCCTCGATTACACCGCCGCCGTGAATGCGGTGTCGGGCGACCTCGCGGCCCAGTCGCTGGGCGACAAGAAGGTGACTTTCCGCCTGCGCGACTGGGGCATCTCGCGCCAGCGCTACTGGGGCACCCCGATCCCGATGATCCACTGCGGCGAGTGCGGCGTGGTCCCGGTCCCTGAAAAGGACCTGCCGGTCGTATTGCCCGAGCATCTGGTCCCGGACGGCACCGGCAACCCGCTGAACAAGGACGAAGCCTTCCTCAAGTGCGACTGCCCGCAGTGCGGCAAGCCTGCGCGCCGCGAGACCGACACGATGGATACGTTCATCGATTCGTCCTGGTACTACATGCGTTATACCTCGCCAGGCTCGAACGACGCCATGGTCGACGCGCGCAACGACTACTGGATGCCGATGGACCAGTACATCGGCGGCATCGAGCACGCCGTCATGCACTTGCTGTACGCGCGCTTCTGGACCAAGGTCATGCGCGACTTCGGCCTGGTGAAGTTCGACGAGCCCTTCGTCAACCTGCTCACGCAGGGTATGGTGCTGAACGAGACCTACTACCGCGACGACGCAGCGGGCAAGAAGACCTGGTACAACCCGGCCGACGTGGAACTGACCTTCGATGACAAGGGCCGTCCGCACAGCGCCGTGCTGAAGGCCGATGGCCAGCCGGTGGAAATCGGCGGCACCGAGAAGATGTCGAAGTCGAAGAACAACGGCATCGACCCGCAAGCGCAGATCGAACAGTACGGCGCCGACACCGCGCGCCTGTTCACCATGTTCGCCTCGCCGCCGGAACAGACCCTGGAATGGTCGGACAGCGGCGTCGAAGGCGCCAGCCGCTTCCTGCGCCGCGTGTGGGCGTTTGCGTATGCCCAGTCGAGCCGCATCAGCGCCGCATTGGGTAACGGAGACGGCGCCGCGACGCTGGACGAAGCGCACAAGACCCTGCGCCGCGAAGTGCACAAGATCCTGCAGCAGGCCGACTACGACCTGAAGCGCATCCAGTACAACACCGTGGTCTCGGCCTGCATGAAGATGCTCAATACCCTCGAATCGGCGAAACTGGCCGAAGGCCCGGCCGGCGACAGCGTGATCGCCGAAGGCCTGTCGATCTTCCTGCGCATCCTGAACCCGGTGGCGCCGCACATCACCCACGCGCTGTGGCAGGAACTCGGCTACGCCCAGGCCCACGGCGACATCCTCGACGTGCAGTGGCCGCAGGTCGACCCGGCCGCGCTGGAACAGGCCGAGATCGAGATGATGATCCAGGTGAACGGCAAGCTGCGCGGCTCGGTCAAGGTCGGCAAGGATGCCGACAAGGCCGCCATCGAGGCGGCGGCGCTGGCCTCGGAAGCGGTCCAGAAGTTCATCGAAGGCACGCCGAAGAAGGTCATCGTCGTGCCCGGCAAACTCGTCAACATCGTGGTGTAACCCATGCGCGCATCCTTTCCTTCCCTGGTGCGCGCCGTGTGCGCGCTGCTGATCGTTTCCAGCCTGGCCGCCTGCGGCTTCCAGCTGCGCGGGTCGAACGGCTCGTACAACATGCCGTTCAAGACCATTCATCTCGGCTTCGGTGAAGCTTCGCCGCTCGGCAATGAGCTGAAACGCAATCTGCGTGCGATCGACAACGTCGCCATCGTGTCCAAGGCCACAGAGGCGCAGGCGCGTTTCGAAGTCGTGTCCGAGACGCGCAACAAGGCGGTCCTGTCGCTGAACAACCTGGGCCGGGTGCGCGAGTACCTGCTCACTTATACCCTGGTGTTCCAGGTGCGCGACACCGCCGGCAACCTGATCCTGGCGCCGACCGAGATCACCCTGCGCCGCAACCTCACGTTCAGCGAGGAGGCTCTGCTGGCCAAGGAGGGCGAGGAAGCGCTGCTGTACCGCGACATGCAGTCCGACCTGGTGCAGCAGATCATCCGCCGCCTGGCGGCGATCAAGACCGACTAAGCGGAGCAGGACAGGACGATGCAATTGCGGCTTGAGGCGCTCGAAGGCCATCTGTCGAAAGGCCTGGCGCCGCTGTACGTGATCACCAGCGACGAGCACCTGCTCGCGCTGGAGGCCGCCGACAAGATCCGCCGCGCCGCGCGCGCGGCCGGCCATACCGAGCGCGATGTGCTCACGGTGGAGCGCACCTTCAAGTGGGGCGAGCTGCTGGCGGCGAACCAGGCCATGTCGCTGTTCGGCGACAAGAAGCTGATCGAACTGCGCATCCCGGGCGGCAAACCGGGCAAAGACGGCAGCGCCGCGCTGCAGGCGTATGCGAAAGACCTCGGCCCCGACAACCTCACCTTGATCACGCTGCCGAAGCTGGACTGGCAGAGCGCCAAGGCGTCGTGGGTGACGGCGCTGCAGCAGGCCGCCGTCTACATCGAGATACCGACGATCGAACGGGCGCAGCTGCCGGGCTGGATCGGCATGCGGCTCGCCGCGCAAGGGCAGAGCGCCGACCGCCAGAGCCTGGACTTCATCGCCGACCGCGTGGAAGGCAACCTGCTGGCCGCGCACCAGGAAATCCAGAAGCTGGGACTGCTGCACGAGCCGGGCAAGCTGGCGTTCGAGCAGGTGCACGACGCCGTGCTGAACGTGGCGCGCTACGACGTGTTCAAGCTGTCGGAGGCGATGCTGACTGGCGACGCGGCGCGCCTGGCGCGCATGCTCGACGGGCTGAAGGGGGAGGGCGAGGCGCTGCCGCTGGTGCTGTGGGCGGTGTCCGAGGAAATCCGCACGCTGCTAAAATTGAAGTCCGGGATGGCGCAGGGCCGGCCGCTCGGGGCGCTGCTGAAGGAGTACCGGATCTGGGGACCGCGCGAACGCATGATGGAACCGGCGCTGCGGCGCGTGTCGCTGCCGACCCTGGAAGCGGCGCTGCAGGAGGCGGCGCAGGTGGACAAGATGGTCAAGGGCTTGCGCGCCAAGGCGTTCGCGGGGGATGCGTGGGATGCGATGCTGCAGTTGGCGTTGCGGGTGGCGCGGTAACGCATCCGTTCATCGACACGCGGCCGTGACGAACGTAGACGCATGCACGGTGTTGGCATTCATTGGCGCCGCGTCTATTCATCGTTCACGTGTGGGCACAGGAGCGCCCACCCTACGAGGTTGTGAAAAAATCGCCATGGCTGCGTTGCCTCGTCTCGCCGTACGCTCGTACTGTCGTCGACTCGGCGCCTTGCCCTGACGTTTTTTTCACAACCTCTACCGATTCAGCTTCATCACCATTTCACCTGCTGTTTGAACGCACACGGAAACCGACACAATGGACATCACCGACTACATGCACACGCTGGGACGCAATGCCCGGGCGGCGGCGCGGGCGATGGCGCGCGCCGATGGGGCGACGCGCAACCGTGCGCTGCTCCTGATCGCGGACGCCATCGAACGCGAGGCTGCCGCGCTATCGGCGGCCAACGGACGCGACCTCGACGCCGCCCGCGCCAGCGGACTGGCCCCGGCCCTGCTCGACCGCCTGGCGCTGTCGCCAGCGGCGATCGCCACCATGGTGGCCGGCCTGCGCCAGATCGCCGCGCTGCCGGACCCGATCGGCGAGATCTCGAACATGAAGTCGCGTCCGAGCGGCATCCAGGTCGGCCAGATGCGCGTGCCGCTGGGCGTGATCGGCATCATCTACGAAGCGCGCCCGAACGTGACCGTGGATGCGGCCGGCCTGTGCATCAAGAGCGGCAACGCGGCGATCCTGCGCGGCGGCTCGGAAGCCATCCACTGCAACCGCGCGCTGGCGCAGCTGGTCACCGAGGGCCTGGGCCAGGCCGGCCTGCCGCTGGACGCGGTGCAGGTCGTGGACACGATCGACCGCGCCGCTGTCGGCGCCTTGATCACCATGCCGCAGTACGTGGACGTGATCGTGCCGCGCGGGGGGAAAAGCCTGATCGCGCGCCTGATCGGGGAAGCGACGGTCCCGATGATCAAGCATCTGGACGGCATCTGCCACGTCTACATCGACGACAAGGCCGACCTGGCGAAGGCGCTGCCGGTCGCCTTCAACGCCAAGTGCCACCGCTACGGCACCTGCAACACGATGGAAACCCTGCTGGTGGCGCGCTCGGTGGCCCCCGCTGTGCTGCCGCAGCTGGCCGCGCTGTACCGGGAGCAGCAGGTCGAGCTGCGCGCCGACGAGGAAGCGCGCGCCATCCTGGCCGGCTACCCGCACCTTGCCGCCGCGACTGAAGAAGACTGGCGCACCGAGTACCTCGCGCCGATCCTGGCCGTGAAGGTCGTGGCGGGCATCGAGGAAGCGCTGGACCACATCGACCGCTATTCGTCGAAGCACACCGAGGCGATCGTCACCGAGGACTACAGCGCCGCGCTGCGCTTCCTGCGCGAAGTCGATTCGGCTTCGGTGATGGTGAACGCCTCGACCCGCTTCGCCGACGGCTTCGAGTACGGCCTGGGCGCCGAGATCGGCATCTCGAACGACAAGCTGCACGCGCGCGGCCCGGTCGGGCTCGAGGGGCTGACCTCGCTGAAATACGTCGTGTTCGGTCACGGCGAAGTACGCAGCTGAACGCACATCAACCACAAGGACCCGCATGCTCTACCTCTGGATCAAAGCCTTCCACATCGTCTTCGTCGCCTCCTGGTTCGCCGGCCTGTTCTACCTGCCGCGCATCTTCGTCAACCTGGCCCAGGAAAGCAACGAGGCCGCCACCGCGCGCCTGCTCGGCATGGCGCGCCGCCTGTACCGCTTCACCACCATGCTGGCCGTACCGGCGCTGGTGCTGGGCCTGTGGCTGTGGATGGGCTTCGGGATCAAGGGCGGCTGGCTGCACGCAAAACTGGCGCTGGTGATCCTGGCGATCGGCTACCATCACGCGTGTGGTTCGATCCTGAAGAAATTCGAGGCCGGCGTGAACAAGCGCAGCCACAAGTGGTTCCGCTACTTCAACGAAGTGCCGGTGATCCTGCTGCTGCTGATCGTGATCCTGGTGGTCGTGAAGCCGTTTTAATTTCGGCAGCGCGGTCATCCGTGGATGATGGTCGTGCGTTGAGCATGCTTCGCGTGCATAGTGAACGGTGGGTTCAAGAACCCACCCTAAAATTTATTGCATCACCACCGTGGCTGCAAGCGACCGGCGCTTCCAGCCACATTATTTTTCAACACCAACGGACAAAGGGTACCCCATGACCTCCTATTTTTGCCCCTGCCCACGCGGCATGGAAGCGGCGCTTGCCGAAGAACTCGCTGAAATCGCGCAAGCCCACAGCACCACGCTGAAGGTTCACAACCAGGTCCCCGGCGGCGTCCACTGCTCGGGCACGCTGGTCGACGCCTACCGCGTCAACCTGCATTCGCGTATCGCTTCGCGCGTCTTGATGCGCATGGGCCAGCGCAGCTACAACAACGAAAACGACATCTACGACCTGGTGCTGGAACAGCCCTGGGAAGACTGGTTCGGCGTCGACCACACCATCCGCGTCGATGTCACCGCCGTCAAGTCACCCTTGAAGAGCCTGGAGTTCACGACCCTGAAGATCAAGGACGCGATCTGCGACCGCTTCCGCGACCAGTTCAACAAGCGTCCCTCGGTCGACACGCGCGAGCCCGACATGCGCATCGTCGGCTTCCTCGATGCACGCAACTTCATCATCTACCTCGACACCTCGGGCGAGGCGCTGTTCAAGCGCGGCTGGCGCGAAGAGACGGGCGACGCGCCGCTGCGCGAGAACCTGGCCGCCGGCATGCTGCGCGTGGCGGGCTGGAAGCCGGGCACGCCGCTGTTCGACCCGATGTGCGGCTCCGGCACCATCCTGGTCGAGGCCGCGCAAATGGTGCAGGGCATCCCGCCCGGCGCGCGCCGCCGCTTCGCGTTTGAAAAATTCGCCGACTTCGATCGCAACGCCTGGCAAGAAATGAAGGCCGCGATCAAGGCCAATCCCCTGCCGAGCGAGCCGACCATCTTCGGCTCCGACATCTCGGGCGACATGGTCGCCATGACCCGCCACAACCTGAAGATCGCCGGCGTGCTGTTCGACGTGCCGCTCAAGCAGATCGAGGCCCAGCACGTGTCGCCGCCTGTCGAAGGCCCGGGCATCCTGCTGACCAATCCGCCGTATGGCGAACGGATCGGCGTGCGCGGCGATTCCACCGTGCCGGCCGACGAGATGGCGGTGTCGTTCTACTCCGCGCTCGGCACCACGCTCAAGCAGCGCTTCGCCGGCTGGACCGTGTTCCTGTTCACGGCCGATTTGTCGCTGCCCAAGCTGCTGCGCCTGAAGGAAGCGCGCAAGACCCCGTTCTTCAACGGCGCCCTCGAATGCCGCCTGTTCCGCTTCGATATGGTGGCCGGCTACAACCGCCGCGAGGAAGCGAAACCAAAGCAGGAACCAGGCGCTAACTAAAAACAACCATGCTGCCACCGACCGAACCCGACGAACTTCCCAAGGACCCGGTGATCCCGGTTCCGCCTCCGGAACCGCACAAGATCACCATGCTCTCGGCGGGCGGGCTGGCCGCCCTGCTGGCCGGGCTGGCGATGCTGGGGCCGTTCTCGATCGACGCCTATTTGCCGGCCTTCCCGCAGATCCAGTCGACCCTGCACGCCTCGGCGCTGGAGGTGCAGCAGACCCTGACCGCCTACATGCTGGCCTTTGCCGGCATGGTGCTCTGGCATGGCGCGCTGTCGGATGCCTTCGGGCGGCGCAACGTGATCCTGGTGGCCCTGGTGGTGTTCGCGATCGGCACCTTCGGCTGCGCGGCGGCGTCCTCGGTGCACTACCTGTGGGTGTTCCGCATCCTGCAGGGGGTGTCGGCCGGGGCCGGGGTGGTGGTGGGACGCGCCATCATCCGCGATTTGTATTCCGACACGGCGGCGGCGCGCCTGCTGTCGATGGTGACGATGATCTTCTCGATCGCCCCGGCGGTGGCGCCGGTGCTGGGCGGCTGGATCGTGGTGCTGTTCGGCTGGCGCGCGATCTTCCTGGCGCTGTGCCTGTTCACGGTGCTGCTCGGCTGGGTCTGCTGGCAGCACCTGCCCGAAACCGTGCCGAAGGAGCAGCGCCAGCCTTTCAATCCGCGCTTCCTGGCTGGCAGCTACGGCGCCATCTTCAGTTCCTTCCTGTTCCACATGAAGGCCGGGATCACGGCGCTGAACTTCGCCGGCCTGTTCCTCTACATCACGGCTTCGCCGGTGATGCTGCCGCAGCAGCTGCACCTGGGCCCGTCGGGCTTCGCCTGGCTGTTCGTGCCGACCGTGGGCGGCATCTTCCTGGGGTCGATGGCGGCCAACCGCATGGCCGGCAAGAAGACTTTCGCGCGCCAGATCTGGATCGGTTTCGGCTTCATGCTGGCCGCCGTGGCGTTCAATGTCGGCTACCACCTGTTCCTGCCGCCGGCGCTGCCATGGACCGTGCTGCCGATGTTTTTCTTTACTTTTGGTAGCTCGATCATCGCACCCGGGGCGACGCTGCTGGCGCTCGATTTGTTCCCCCATATCCGGGGTACGGTGGCGTCCTGCCAGTCGTTTGTCTCGACTTTGCTGGGCGCCATCGTGGCCGGGCTGATCGCACCGGCGCTGTCGCATTCGGTGCTGGCGCTGGCCCTGGGACAGGCCGGTTTTGCCCTGGCGGCGCTGGCGTGCTGGGTCGTCTCGCGCCAGTACCGGCGCATCAAAGCCCGCAACGGAGGCATCGCCAAATAGGCCCGAATCGATATATTTACAATTAGGCAATGAAATTGTCTTGAAATATACAATTCGTCAAAGAAAAGCTCACACTTTTAACAGAAAGTATTGTTCCCGATCAGAAATGTATATATGCTAAGCCCCTTATGCCTTCGGAGCAACACTGTGAAAAGCACCGTTTTCCGAAGATGCAAAACTGTCATGTCGTGGTAGCGCAAGGGATGGCGCGCCACCCTGAAACCTTAGTGGCGTCCTCGAGCGAGACCATGCACCAACCTGATCAGGATATTCGCAATCGCCTGCTTGTTGCCAGGCTGCCGGCGATGCCGCAGATTCTCGTCAAGCTGCTTGCCCACCTCCAGGCCGACGACCTCGGCATGCAGGAACTGGCGGCCCTGATCGCCAAGGACGCCGGCATGACCGGCAAGCTGCTCACGGTGGCCAACAGCTCGGCCTACCACCGCGCCAACCGCTCGGCCAACCTCGAGCAGTCGCTGGTGTCGCTCGGCACCGACATGATCAAGACGCTGGTCATCAGCGATTCCGTCTTCCAGACCTTCAACAACTTCCCGCATTCGGGCAGCACCGACCTGCGCGCGTTCTGGAAGAATTCGCTGGCCGCGGCCGTGATCGCGCGCGACGCGGCGCGCCGCATGGACTATCCGCACCTGGAAGAAGCCTACCTGGCCGGCCTGCTGCACAACGTCGGCCGCCTGGCGCTGCTGGCCACCGCACCCAAGGAATACGCCTTCAACTTCACCGCGCGCGACGACGAAGACCTGTGCGCGGTCGAGCAGCGCACCCTGCAGATCACCCACACCGAAGCGGGCGCCTGGCTGATCGAACGCTGGCAGCTCGATTCCTTCCTGGCCGACGCCGTGCTGTACCACCACGAATCGAGCGAGCGCCTGGAGTCGGCCCATCCCCTGATCCGCATCGTGCGCCTGGCGCATGTGCTGTCGGCCCACCCGGACGATGCCGCGGCCGTGGGCGAAGGCGCGCAGCTGTGCGGCCTGGCGCAGGGCGAGGTCGGCGAGATGCTGGCCGCCAGCGCGCGCCAGGTCGACAAGGCCGCCCTCCATCTCGGTATCGACCTGAAGGGCGCCGACGAGATCCCGGCGCCGCCGGCCCATGCGCCGCCAGCCTATGCCGCGCCCGCCGATCCGGTCCAGCAGTTGCTGTCGGACGAAGTGCGCAACCTGGTGCTGGTGTCCGAGGTCGGCCAGGCCTTTGCGCGCCAGGACGGGGAGAGCGCGCTGCTCGAATCGATGACGCGCAGCGCGCGCATCCTGTTCGACTTCGACAACACCGTGGTCCTGCTCGAGAACCCGACCGGCCAGCTGCTGGTCGGCGCGCCCGGCATCGCCACCGCGCGCATCGCGGAATTCGCGATCCCGCTGGCCAAGGGCGGCCCGATCGCCGCGGCCGCCCTGGCGCGCCGTCCGGCCTACCTGCAGCACGGCGGCGACGACCTCGGCCTGCCCGAGGAGCAGCTGCTGCGCATGCTCGGCACCGAGGGCCTGGTCTGCCTGCCGCTGGTCGCGGGCGCGCGCTGCCTCGGCGTGCTGGTGGGCGGCGTCGCGTCCTGGCAGCTGGCGGCCTGCCAGAAGCGCGAGCGCTTCCTGCAGTCCTTCGGCACGCAGGCCGCCACCGCGCTGGAAGCGGCGCTGCAGGCGCGCCTCGACACGCGGCGCCAGATCGCCAGCGTGGCCGACGACTACCGCGAAGCCTCGCGCCGCGTGCTGCACGAAGTGAACAACCCGCTCTCGATCATCAAGAACTACCTGAGTGTCCTCGACAGCAAGCTCGAACGCCACGAGCCGGTGGCGGGCGAGATGTCGGTGCTGAACGAAGAGATCGACCGCGTCGGCCAGCTGATCGGCACGCTGGCCGACATCCAGCCGCAGGACGCCGGCCCGCGCGCGCTCGACGCCGTGAAGGTGGCCGAAGACGTGGTGCGCCTGTTCCGCGCCGGCCAGTTCGTGCCGCCCAACGTGCAGATCAGCACCGCGCTGCACGACGATGCGCGCCTGGTCGAGGGCGACGCCGACACCCTCAAGCAGATCCTCGTCAACCTGGTCAAGAACGCGGTCGAAGCCCTGGCCGGCAGTGGCGGCGGGCGCATCGAGATCGCCAACCGCGGCCACGTGCACCGCGAGCGCCGCCTGTACCTGGAGCTGAGCGTGTCGGACACCGGCCCGGGCCTGGCGCCCGAGGTGATGGCGAACCTGTTCGCGGCCGTGAAGAGCACCAAGGACGGCGCCTACCGCGGCATCGGCCTGTCGATCGTGCACGGCCTGGTGAAAAAACTGAACGGCCATATCGCCTGCCGCAGCGGCAGGACCGGCACCGCATTCGAAATCCTGCTGCCGGCGTGGTCCGGCGCCAGCGCCGCGCCGGCCCTGCCTGCGCGCGCGCTGGGTTCTGTATAAGGTAAGACCAACGTGTACTCAGCCAGCGCAAGTTCAGCCATGTTCCAGGGAGCGGAGAACCAGGCCAGCTTCGAAGCTGGGGGCGAGGCCCATCCCGAACCGCGCCTGCTGCTGGTGGACGACGAGCCGCGCCTGCTCGCCTCGCTCCACGAACTGCTGCGCGACCGCGGCTACCATCTCACCACTGCCAGTTCCGGCAGCGAGGCGGTCGCCCACCTGTCGTCGCAGCGCTTCGACCTGGTACTGCTCGACCTGCGCCTGCCCGACATCGGCGGCCACGAGATCATGGACTTCATCAACGCGCGCGGCATCGAGGCCGACGTGATCGTGATGAGCGGCGAAGTCGGCATCGACGCCGCCATCGGCGCCCTCAAGCGCGGCGCCTACGACTACCTGCGCAAACCCTACGCCCGCGAAGAACTGCTGAAGACGGTCGACAATGCATTGCGCCAGCGCCGCCTGGCGAACGCGAATGCCCACATCGCCAACCAGCTGGAAAACTCGGAGAAGATGTACCGCTACCTGGTCGACAGCTCGCCCGACATCATCTACACGCTGAACCACGAAGGACGCTTCACTTTCGTGAATGACCGCGCGTACCAGCTGCTCGGTTTTTCGCGCGATGAACTGATCGGCAAGCACTATTCGATCCTGGTGCACGACGAGGACCTGGAACGCGCGCGCTACGTGTTCAACGAGCGCCGCGTCGACGAACGCGCCTCGCGCAACGTCGAGCTGCGCCTGAAGTGCCGCGGCGCCACGGGCAAACTCAGTAATGCCGGCGAGCGCACCTTCAACAACACCCTGATGACGATCTCGCTGAACTCGATCGGCATGCACGTGCCCGACCAGGACGTGAAGAAGCTCGAGTTCTTCGGCACCTACGGCGTGGCGCGCGACATCACCGACCGCAAGCGCGCCGAAGAGGTGATCTCCTACCAGGCCTACCACGACATCCTGACCGACCTGCCGAACCGCATCCTGTTCAAGGACCGCCTGGGCCTGGCCGTGATCCAGGCCAAGCGCAAGCAGACCGAGCTCGCGGTGATGTTCATCGACCTCGACCGCTTCAAGCTGGTCAACGACACGCTCGGCCACGTGAAGGGCGACGAGCTGCTGCAGCAGGTCGCCGTACGCCTGAAGGAATGCCTGCGCAAGGGCGACACCCTGGCGCGCCAGGGCGGCGACGAATTCACCATCGTGCTGCCGGAACTGCGCGACCGCGACGACGCGCGCATGGTCGCCGACAAATTCCTGGAAAGCCTGCACCGTCCCTTCGACCTCGATGGCCACGAAGTCCACATCTCGGCCTCGATCGGCATCGCCATCTACCCGGGCGACGGCGAATCGATCGACGAGCTGCTGCGCCACGCCGACATCGCGATGTACCAGGTCAAGGCGCTGGGCAAGAACGGCCACAGCTTCTACCATGACTCGATGCTCGACGTGTCGCACCAGAAGATCGCGCTGGAACAGGCGCTGCGGCGCGCGCTCGAACACAACGAGCTGGAGATGTACTACCAGCCCCAGCTCGACGCCGCCAGCGGCCGCATCGTCGGCGCCGAGGCCCTGATGCGCTGGAACCACCCGACCCGCGGCCTGCTGTCGGCCGGCGAATTTTTACCGTTCGCCGAAGAGAACGGCCTGATGCTGCCGATCTCGGACTGGATGATCGGCGCCCTGTGCCGCGACATGCTGCAGTGGAACCACGCCATCGGCGCGGCCGCCAGCCAGGCGGTAAGGCTGTCGCTGAACCTGTCGCCGCAATACCTGGACCGCGGCGACTTCTTCGAGAAGATGCGCGGCGCCCTGGTGCGCTACGGGATCTCGCCGAGCCAGATCGAGGTCGAGATCACCGAGAACATCTGCATCCGCAATCCGCAGTACGCGATCGAACAGCTGAACAAGCTGTGCCAGCTGGGCGTGTCGGTGGCGATCGACGACTTCGGCACCGGCTACTCCTCGCTGTCCTACCTGCACCGCTTCCCCATCCACACGATGAAGATCGACCAGTCCTTCGTCAAGGAGATCCACGACGAGAACGGGCACTACCCGGTGATCCTGGCGATCATCTCGATCGCGCGCGGACTCGGGCTGCACCTGATCGCCGAAGGCGTCGAGACCGAGGTGCAGGCCAACTACCTGAAGGCGAACGGCTGCGCGACCATGCAGGGCTACCTGTTCTTCCGCCCGATCGCGCTGTCGAACTTCATCGGCGTGCTGCGCGGGCAGGTGGTGAATGGCAGCGCGGCGAATGGCGGCACGGTCCCTGCAGCCGCGCTGCGCTGAGCGCCGCTCCCCCATGCCCCCGATGGACGCCGCCACCGCCAATCCCCCGCGCCAGGAACGCCATACGGCCGAATTCCTGCGCGTGAAGGGGCTGGCCGAGCGCGGCGTCGCCAGCGCCCAGCACAGCCTGGGCTTCATGTACGTGAACGGCCAGGGCGTGCCGCAGGACTACGCGATGGCCGTGGGCTGGTACCGCATGGCCGCCGCCGCCGGCCTGGAACAGGCCCAGTACAACCTCGGCGTGATGTACCAGAAGGGCCAGGGCGTGCCCCAGGACCATGCGCAGGCGCTGCACTGGTACGGCTGCGCGGCCGAGCAGGGCTACGCGCCGGCCCAGTACAACCTGGGCTGGCTGCACGCCAAGGGACTCGGCACCGCGGTCGACGTGCACCTGGCCCTGCACTGGTTCCGCCGGGCCGCGGAGCAGGGCGAGGCCGGGGCCCAGCACAACCTGGGCCTGATGTACGAGGGCGGCAAGGGCATTGTCCAGGACCAGGAGGCGGCGTCGAGCTGGTACCGGCGCGCGGCCGAAGGCGGCTATGCGCGCGCCCAGTTCGCGCTGGCGCTGCGCTACGACAGCGGGCAAGGCGTGGCGCGCGACGCCGCCCAGGCGCTGGCCTGGCTGCGCCGCGCCGCCGAGCAGGGCCACGCGCCGGCCCAGTTCAACCTCGGCCTGCGCTACGACAAGGGCCAGGACGTGGCGCAGGACAGCACCCAGGCCGTGGCCTGGTACACGCGCGCCGCCGAACAAGGCCACCTGAGCTCCCAGTTCAACCTGGCCCTGGTCTACGACAGCGGTCACGGCGTGCCGCGCGACGAAGAAGCGGCGCACAAGTGGTACGCGCGCGCGGCCGAGGGCGGCCATGCCGGCGCCCAGGACAACCTCGGCCTGCGCTACGAACACGGCCAGGGCGTGGCGCGCGACGTGGGCCTGGCCGCGCACTGGTACCGCAAGGCCGGCGAGCAGGGCCTGCCGGCCGCGCAATACCATCTCGGCCAGCTGTTCGATGCCGGGCAGGGCGTGGAACGCGACCCGGCGCAGGCCGCCGCCTGGTTCCTGAAAGCCGCCGAGCAGGGCCACCTGCGCGCCCAGTTCGACCTCGGCCTGCGCTTCGAGGCCGGCAACGGCGTGCCGCGCGACGCGGCCCAGGCGCTGGCCTGGTACCGGCGCGCCGCCGCCCAGGGCTATGCGCCGGCCCAGCACATGGTCGGCATCCTGCTCGACCGCGAAGAGCGCGGCGATCCGCGTGAAGCGGCCGACTGGTACCGCAAGGCGGCCGAGCAGGGCCACGCGCTGGCCCAGTTCGCGCTGGCGCTGCGCTACGACAGCGCCCACGGCGTCGAGCGCGACTACGAGGCCGCCCACTTCTGGTACCTGTGCGCCGCCCGCCAGGGCCATGCGCGCGCCCAGTTCAACCTCGGCGTGATGGCGGCCGCCGGCCAGGGCACCGAGCGCGACCCGGTCCAGGCCTACGGCTGGCTGCACCGTGCGGCGGCGGGCGGCATGCCGGCGGCCACGCCCTACCTGAAACGTATCGCCGCGCGCATGGCGCCGCTGCAGCTGGCGCAGGCGCAGGTGTCGGTCGAAAGCGTGTAAGGCGCATCCGGTGCGGTCCCAACGGTCTTGCGGCCGGCGGCCCTGAAACCGAAGCGCCCACGCGGAACGATGCATGGTGACGGCGCTGTTCCATCGCGATATGGGCACTGCGCGAACGTATCCAGGTAAATAGCCGCGCCTTCTTAACCAGCCTGTTGTTCCCGCACCTCATGCGCGCGCCATGCCTGGCGCAGCTGGTATATACTGTACATCCATACAGCTCCACCTTCTACGATGGAACTTACCGACAAGCTAGAAATCCTGGCCGACGCCGCCAAGTACGACGCTTCCTGCGCCAGCAGCGGGGCGCCGAAACGCGCTTCCGACGGCAGCGACGGCGGCATAGGCGCCACCACGGGCATGGGCATTTGCCACAGCTACACGCCCGATGGCCGCTGCGTCTCGCTGCTGAAAATCCTGCTCACCAACTTCTGCGTCTACGATTGCCAGTACTGCGTCAACCGGCGCAGCTCGAACGTGCCGCGCGCCCGCTTCTCGGTCGAGGAAGTAGTCAAGCTCACGCACGATTTTTACCTGCGCAACTACATCGACGGCCTGTTCCTCAGCTCGGGCATCATCCAGTCCAGCGACTACACGATGGAGCAGCTGGTCGAGGTGGCACGCCAGCTGCGCGAAGTGCACAAGTTCCGCGGCTATATCCACCTCAAAACCATCCCCGACGCCGACCCGGCCCTGATCGCCAAGGCCGGCCGCTATGCCGACCGCCTGTCGGTGAACATCGAGCTGCCCACGCACGACAGCGTCACCCGCCTGGCGCCGGAAAAGAACGTCCACACCATCAAGCTGGCGATGGGTTCGATCCGCCGCAAGCTCGACGAAAAGGCCGAGGAACCAAAGGCGCCCGCCTTTGCGCCGGCCGGGCAGAGTACGCAGATGATCGTCGGCGCCGATGCCAGCGACGACCACACCATCCTGAACACGGCCGAGACCCTGTACGGCAGCTATAAACTCAAGCGCGTGTACTACTCGGCCTTCAGCCCGATCCCGCAGAGCCCGAAGAGCGTGCCGCTGGCGCCGCCGCCGCTGCTGCGCGAGCACCGCCTCTACCAGGCCGACTTTTTGCTGCGCGGCTACGGCTTCACGGCCGGCGAACTGATGCCGGAAGCGGGCAACCTGGCGCTCGACGTCGACCCCAAGCTGGCCTGGGCGCTGTCGAACCGCGACCACTTCCCGATGGACCTGAACCGCGCCGAAGCCGAAATGATCGCGCGCATTCCCGGCATCGGCCTGCGCAACGCCAAGCGCATCGTCGAGCTGCGCCGGGTGCGCCAGGTGCGCTGGGAAGATTTGTCGCGCCTGCGCTGCAGCATGAAGAAGGTGGCGCCCTTCGTCATCACGGCCGACTACAAGCCGGTCCAGGGGCAATCGAGTTCCCACCTGCTGCGGCGCCACCTGGCCGACTCGTCCCAGCAGATGAATTTGTGGCCGGAATTGCAGGCGGCATGAGCGCGGCCGCAGCGGCGTCGGCAGTTGCGGCCAGCCAGCCGCTGCTGGTGGCCAGCTTCGCCGAATGGCGCGAAGCGGCGCGCGACCTGCTGGTCCATGCCGTGCCGCCCGAACTCGTTACCTGGAGCCAGCCCGGCGCCACCGACCTGTTCTCGGGTGCGCCGGCGCCGGCCGAGCCTGCGCATCATCCCGCCATCAAGCTGGACCAGACCCGCCCCGCGCCGCATGTGCCGCGCTCGCTGATGGACATGCTGCAGACCGCCGCCTGCTGCCGCATGCCTGATCGCTGGGCCTTCCTGTACCGCGTGATCTGGCGCTGGAGCGCGGGCGAGCACGACGTGCAGTCCGCCGCCGATGCCGACGGCGCGCGCCTGCACTCGATGGTGAAGGCGGTGCACCGCGAGGAGCACGACATGCATGCCTATATCCGTTTCCGCGAACGTCCCGAAGCCGCCGGGCCGCCGCGCTTCGTCGCCTGGTTCGAGCCGCGCCACGACGTGCTGCCGCAAGTGGCGGAACATTTCGTCAGCCGCATGGGCAAGGTCAGCTGGATGATCGCCACGCCCGACGCCAGCGTGCTGTGGGACGGCGCCACCCTGCACAACACCGGCCCGCTGATGAACAGCGCGGCCGATCTCGACGACGCCGGCGAGGCGCTCTGGCTCACCTATTACCGCAGCATCTTCAACCCGGCGCGCCTGAATACCCAGGTCATGCAAAGCCATATTCCCTCGCGCTTCTGGAAGAACTTGCCCGAAGGCGCGATCGTGCCGCAGATGGTCACCAATGCCGCACTCGGCGAACGCCGCACCGGCCAGGCCCAGGCGGTCGGCCGCAAGAGCGGCGCCACCATCCCGATCGCCCCCGCCGACGCCCAGCCCGATCGCCAGCAGCCCTCGAAACTCGACGAATGCCGGCGCTGCGCGCTGTGGCAGTACGCCACCCAAGCCGTGCCCGGAGAAGGCCCGGCGCACTCCGCGATCATGCTGGTCGGCGAACAGCCGGGCGACCAGGAAGACCTGGCCGGCCACGCCTTTGTCGGGCCGGCCGGCAAGCTGCTCGACCAGGTCTTCGGTGCGGCCGGCCTGGCGCGGCGCGAGGTCTATCTCACGAATGCCGTCAAGCACTTCAAATGGGAACCGCGCGGCAAGCGCCGCCTGCACAAGACCCCGGCCCAGCGCGAGGTCGAGGCATGCCACTACTGGCTGGAAAAGGAATTGGCGGCGGTGAAGCCGAAAGTGATCGTGGCGCTCGGCAGCACGGCGCTGAAGTCGGTGCTGGGCAGCGGCAACGTGACGCTGAAGGACACCCTCGGCAAGCCGATCCGCCACGATGGGCGCTGGGTGGTCACCGTCTACCACCCCTCGTACATCCTGCGCGTGCCTGACGAGAACGCCAAGCAGCAGGCGTTCAAGGTGATGGTCGATGGCTTGAAGCTGGCGCAGGAACTGCTGGAGCGGCCGCCGGAAGCTCCGCCGGCGTGACGAGGGCGGCGCACCGCGCCCGTTTTTCCATCACGAACGCCGAGGCGGGCGTAGGGCGTCCTACGGCCCCACCGCCACATCGAACCGCACCAGATCCCCCGCGCCGACCTGCTTCGCCGCCGAGGCCGGCTCGATCTTCCCGATCGCAAACCCTGGCTGCACCTGCACGATCGACACCGTGCCGAGCGGCGCTTCCACCGTCCCCAGCGGCGCCAGCGGATCGCTGCCGTACACCTGCTGGCGCGCGTCCAGGCGGTACAGCACCAGCTGGTCGCCCGGCGTCACCGACGAGGTGCTGCCGGCGTCGATGAAGATCCGCTCGCCCTGCACCTGCACCACCTTGGCCATGAAGGGCAGGGGTGCGATGTCCTGGGCGATCTGCGCAATGCCTTCGTCGAGCGCGCGCAGGATGGCGCCGCCGAACGGCGTGGCCGCGAAGCTGGCGCTGCCGAAGGGCTTGTCGCGCCCGATGCGGCGTTCGCCCACGCCCTCGGCCACCACGCTGCGGCGCGCGACCAGCGCCCCGGTCAGGCCGTCGTGCACATAGAAAGCGATCTCGATGCGGCGCGCATCCTTCTTGACCAGGCCGTAATAGGCCGGCTTGCCGAAGTTGCTGGCGTCGACGATCTCGCCCGAGATCACGAACTGGCTCTCGTACATGGCGGCGAGGCGGCGCACCGCGGCGGTATCGGCGGCCGGACCAACCGCGCCAGGAGAGATCACGTAAGGGCTGTCCTTGCCGAGGAACTGGCCGCCCTCGCTCATGCGGCGCAGCAGCTCCTGGGGCAGGCGGGTGGCGATGTTGTCGATGTCGTCGAGCTGGGGCGAGCTGCGCACGTGGAAGGGCGTGACGACGATTTTTTTACGGTAGGCGAGGTTGACGTTGCCGCGCGGGCGCGCTTGCTCTTCCTTGACGGCCACGCGCACGTGCAGCAGCTGGCCGGTCTGCCATTCGCGCACGACGGTGTAGTTGTCGAATTCCGCGGCGGGCTGGACGCGGCTGCTTTCCAGGGTCTTGCCGGATGGCTTGGCGCCGCCGCCGGCGGCGACATTCACGCGCGCCCCGCTGCGCAGGCCCAGCTGTTCGAGCGCGTCGCGGATCGCCAGCTGGCGCGCACGCGCGGCGCCGCCTTCGTCGATCAGGGCCACGCCCTCGGCTTCGGCCGGGGCGGCCTGGACGGGGGCGTTGAAGGCCAGCAGTAGCGCCAGCAAGGCGCCCCTGCCCAAGCGAATTGCCTTGGCTAGCTTATTGCTGCGCATGGTAAAACGACGCGCCGTAGGCAGCGCCGGGACCGGCGTTCCCCACCATGGTACGGACGTTCTTGGCCATTGCTGGCTGGGCGGAAGCCTGGGCGGTGTCCGGGGCCTGGAACTGCGGTGCATTGGTATCGAAATCCATCTCCACGGTGGTCTCGTAGCTGCCGTCGTCGCGCTGGGCGACATTGCTCACGCGCGCGCCACGGATGAAAGCGTCAATATACACCTTGAAACTGTCATCCTTCAGGGCCAGCGAGCCAACCGTGCTGCCGCCTTCGACGCGCACGCCGTACACCTGCTCGGCCATGGCGCGGTAGGCATCCAGGCGCGCGGCGCGCATCGCCAGCAGTTTGCGCTGGGCCGGCGAGATGCGGTCGCACTCGCCCTGGCACAGGGCGGTGTTGACCGCGCCGTAGCCGGTGGCGGTGAGGACGACGATGGCGGGCGCGGCATGCGCGCGCTGCGCCGGCTGGGAGGGCATGCGCACGGTGCCGCATGCGGTCAGCAGCGTGGAGGCGGCAAGGGCGAGAGCAACGACGAGTTTCATGAATGGTCCGGTAGAGTGTTCGATGCGCTTCGAGCGCGTGTCTCCATGGATAACGGACGCGCTCGCCGTATCTTGATGGCTTGCGGAAATATTTGTAGCAAAATGTCGGAAAGAGGCGCGCAAAGTGATGCATATGGCAATTCTCTGAGCAGGCTGATAGCAAAACAGATATCACCTATGCATATGCTTCTTGTAACATTTTGTTTCTTGCTTATATACTTTATTGGCATGACAATACTTTTAATCAACTTTTTTGAGGGATGTCATGTTCAAACGCGCCTTGCCCGTCCTGACCCTGTGGATCCTGAGCTTGCCTGCGCTGGCGCAGACTGCGCAGACCGCACCGACGGCTGAGCCAGCCGCCGCGCAGCCAGCCGGCCAGGCGTCCTCTGCGGCGCCCGAGGGCGAAGCTGGCGAGCCCTTGCCGCAAACCGTGCTGGTCTCCGGCCAGCGTCCTGGTCCGGGGCTGTGGAAGGTGTCGAAAGGCGACCACGTGATGTGGGTATTCGGCGCCTACGATGCGCTGCCCAAAACCATCGAATGGCGCTCCCGTGATGCCGAGCGCAAGATCGCGCAGTCGCAGGAATACCTGGGCACGCCCGACACCAATATCGGCGTCGGCTGGGGCGGCGTGACCGCCTTGCCTTTCCTGATCGGCTTCAAGAAGAATCCCGACGGCGTCACGCTCAAGGATGTGCTGCCGCCCGAGCTCTATGCGCGCTGGACGCCCCTGAAACAGCAATACTTCCCCAACGACGACGGCATCGAACGCGAGCGCCCGGTGTTCGTGGCCCAGGAACTGTATCGCCGTGCCATGGTCGAGGCCGGCCTGGCGAGGGGAACCGATCCGCGCCAGGTACTCGGCAAGCTCGCCGAGAAGCACAAGGTCAAGTACACCACGACCGCGGTCCATATCAAGATCGCGGAGCCGGTCAAGGCCGTGCGCGAATTCAAGAAGACCGTCATGCAAGACGTGCCTTGCCTGGCTGCCACCATGAACAGCCTGCAAACCGACATCGCCGCCATTCGTACCAGGGCGAATGCCTGGGCCGTCGGCGAGCTCGACGCCATCGAAAAACTGAACTTCGACGAGCGCGAGACGGCCTGCAACAACGCATTCCTGAGCAGCGCCATCACCAAACTGCAACCGGAAATCCTCACGATGAAGCAACGTGCCATGGACAACTGGATGGCCGCGGCCGAGAAAGCGCTGGAAAACAATACCACCACCTTTGCCGTGCTGCGCATGCGCGAAGTGCTGTCGCCGGAGGGCGCGCTGGCGAAGCTCAAAGCCAAAGGCTATACGGTGGAAAAGCCGAACTGAGCGCCAACAGGGTCAAGAGGCGAGGCGGGTTGGCCGTGTGGCCTCCCGGCCTCGCGCACGCCTGCCGTACACTGAAATTATTGCTATTGCGATATGATTGCTGTCGGTGCGACATGGTTTCGTAATGGACGAAGCCGATGCGTCCATCGCAACCACCCAGTGTAAAAGGCCAGAGCATGAATTTATCCCGTGTAGCCGAGAAAATCTCGGAGTACGCGCGCGCGGAAATGTACGCGCTGTCGTCGATCCGCAAGCTGTCGGACATGCACCTGATCTGGGGCCCGCTCCATGCCCGCCGCGCCTACAGCATCGGCCCCAAGGACTTTTCGCTGTACCGCCTCGCCAGTACGCCGAAGCACGCCTGGTCCGATTACCTGATGAACGAGCCGCTGAAGGCGAAGTATGCGGCCGTTACCCCCACGGAAGCGCGCGTGATCGCCGACGACAAGTCGCGCTTCTTCGAGCACTGCCATGCCCACGGCATCCGCACCATTCCCATCCTGGCCCTGGTCACGGACCAGCCTGCGAGCGGCGGCATCATCCCGCACCTCCATTCGGCCGAGGAACTGGCGCGCGTGCTGGTGCCAGGCGAGTATTTCTTCAAGCCGAGCAACGGTTCGCATGGAAATGGCACCTTCTCGCTGCGGGTGGAGGGCGCGACCCTGCACTGGTCTGGCCGCAGCGGCTCATTCGATGCATTCTTCCAGCATTGCCAGGCCGCGCTGCAATTCACGCGCGCGCTGATCGTCCAGCCGAAGATGGTCAACCACCAGACCATCCGCAACATCACCCAGGCCAGGGGCCTGTCCACGGTGCGCATCGTGACGGTGCGCAAAGGGAGCGAGATCAAGGTCATCGGCTCTTGCCTGCGCATCATCGTCGGCGACAGCGAGACCGACAATTTCACCCACGGGTCGAGCGGCAACCTGGTCGGCGCCATCGATTCCGACACCGGCGAACTGATCGGCGTGCGCGGCTCGCTGTCGCGCACCTGGCCGAAGATGACCGACGTGCTGGCCCACCCGCGCACCGGCAAGACCATCGTCGGCGTGCGGCTGCCTTACTGGCAGGAAGTGGTGGACCTGGTGACCGCGGCGCATCACTCGATCGACAGCCTGTACACCGTGGGCTGGGACGTGGCGATTACCGACAATGGCCCGGTGATCGTCGAAGCCAACTGGCGCTACGACATCGATATCCTGCAGGTGGCGTACAAGAAGGGCTATCGCAAGGTGATCGCGGACAACATGACGTTCTGAGGTTTTGCCTGCAAAGTTGTCAACGCGCTGCAAACGCGCGTAGAATGCTGGCAACGCGGGTGTAGTTCAATGGTAGAACGGCAGCTTCCCAAGCTTCATACGAGGGTTCGATTCCCTTCACCCGCTCCATTACCGCTGCATTACCGCTGCATTACCGCTCCCTGCTTCATCACCGCGCCGCTTTCTGGCGCAGCCAATCCGTACTGCGATGCACCCCGCTATGCGCCGGGCCGAAGAACGGCCGCGCCGGCTTGTTCGCGGCCAGCAGGCCCTGCAGCGTGCAGGCATGCCGCGCCAGCGCCATGCCGGAGGCCGCTGAGCTGCGCTCGGCGTCGACCCCGACGAAACGGATCCGCGCATGGCTGCCGGCGATGGCTGGCATGCGCCTTTGACGCGGCGCGAGGAGGCTCGCTTGCACCACGGCTGGGCCGGCCACAACACCCGTGCTGGCGGATGGTGCGGTTCCCTTGAAACGTATCCTGAGCATCAGCGACTGCGGAACGGACGGCGATGTGGTGTGCATGCGAAAGCCTTGATCGGTAAGCTGGGCCAGGCCCAAGGATTGTGTTTTTTGTATTCTAGTGGAGCTGCCAGCAAGAGGCCGCCCCGCACAACCCAAGCGTGCGCCCCTTGAGCGCGCCGGGGAAGTGTGATGACATGGCGGCTCTGCTGGTCCATACCGATCTTGCCGGAGCCGCGCATGTCGATGCCATACCAAGAACGCAGGCGCATACTGCAAGCCATGCTTGCCGCCGGCGGCTGGGCGCTCTTGCCGCCAGCTTCCGCCCAGCCGGCACCGCAGCCGGCTCTCATCACGCGTCCGATCCCCTCGTCCGGCGAACAGCTCCCCGTCGTCGGCCTCGGCAGCTGGATCACCTTCAACGTCGGCAACGATGCCCAGGCGCGCGCCGCCTGCGCCGAGGTGGCCAAGGCCTTTTTCGCCGGCGGCGGGCGCCTGGTCGATTCCTCCCCCATGTACGGCTCGGCGCAGGCGGTGATCGGCGATGTGCTGGCGCGCCTGAAGCATCCGCCAGCCCTGTTCGCCGCCGACAAGGTCTGGACCGGTAGCGGCGGCGCGGCGCAGATCGAGGCCTCGCGCAAGCTGTGGGGCATCCCGCGCTTCGACCTGCTGCAGGTGCATAACCTGCTGGCCGTCGACGCCCACCTGCCGCTGCTGCTGCGCATGAAGGCGACCGGGCGCCTGCGCTACGCCGGCATCACGACCTCGGAAGGGCGGCGCCATGGCGACATCGTCAGGCTGATGGAAACCCAGCCGCTCGATTTCGTGCAGGTCACTTACAACGTCCTCGACCGGGAAGTGGAAAACCGCATCCTGCCGCTGGCGCGCGCGCGCCGCATCGCCGTGATCGTCAACCGGCCTTTCCGCCAGGGCGAACTCACGCAAACCCTGGCCGGCAAGCCCTTGCCGGGCTGGGCGGCGGAGATCGGCTGCACCAGCTGGGCCCAGGTCCTGTTGAAATTCATCGTCTCGCACCCCGACGTCACCTGCGCGATTCCCGCCACCTCGAACCCGCGCCACGCGGCGGAGAACATGCTGGCCGCGCGCGGGCCGCTGCCGGACGAAGACCTGCGCCGCCGCATCGTGGCCGACGTGAAGAAGCTGGCCTGAAGGAACGACATGAGCGAATGGTGGACCTACTCCCTGTCGGATCTGCTGATGTTCTCGCGGCCCACCTATTTCCGCCTGTTCGCCCTGCTCAACGAGGCGGTGTGGCCGGCGCAGCTGGTCGCGGTGCTGGTCGGGCTGGCGCTGGTCGCCGCCATCCTGCGCGGCGCGGGCAAGGCGGGGCGCCTGGCGGCGGCGCTGCTGGCGATCTGCTGGCTGTGGGTGGCCTGGACCTACCACGCCCAGCGCTACGCCGCCATCAACCTGGCCGGGCCGTATTTCGCGATGGCCTTTGCGCTGCAAACCGTGCTGCTGTGCTGGCTGGCCACGCGCCGCCGTGCGCCGGCGATCGCGTCCTGGCGCGGTCCGCTGGGCGGCCTGGCCTTGGCCCTGGTGCTGGCGGGCCTGCTGCTGTATCCACTGCTGGCCGCCGTCGATGGCCGCCCCTGGCAGCAGGCCGAAGTGTTCGGCATCGCCCCCGACCCCACCGTTGCCGCCACGCTCGGCATGCTGCTGCTGTGGCGCGCGCAATGGTTCTTGTGGATCGTCCCGCTGCTGTGGTGCGCGGCCAGCGGCGCCACGCTGATGGAGCTGCGCGCGGCGCAAGCCTGGGCCTTGCCGGCGCTGGGCTTGCTGGCGCTGGCGGCGATGCTGGTGGCGCGCCTGCGCATGCGGCCGCTGCCGCGCCAGCACCCGTCCTCTACTGGCTGAGCAGGCTGCCGGTGCGGAAGCCCGTATCGCCGGCGATCTTGCAAACATGCATGCCGCGCAGCAGGTGGCGATGCGAGGTGCTGGCGAAGAACACGCCGGCGCGCGTCGGCTTCACCGGCGTCACCTTGCCGGTGACTGGATTGACGATCTCGGCCACGGTCTCCTCGGCCTGCACCCGGTCGCCCAGTTTTTTCAGGAACACCAGCACGCCGGAATGCGGCGCGGCCAGCGGTTCCACGGCATCGAGCGGGGTCGGCTGGCACAGCGCTTCCGGCATTGGATCGAGCGGCATGTCGAGCACGCCGGCGCGCGCCAGGTATTGCAGCAAGGCGTGGGCATCGGGCTGGGCCAGGTCGTAGCGCACGTCGTTTTCGCCGCGCAGTTCGACGGTGATCGCCACGCAGGCCGGCGGAATCGCCACCTCCGGCCCGAAGTGCTCGGCCAGGTCCCACCACAGGCGGCTGCAGGCTTCGTCAAACGGCTCGCCGCCCGACTCGCGCGCCAGCAGCACCGCATGGGCGCCCATCAGCGCGGCCAGCGGCTGGGCGGCCTCGGCCAGCGGCTCGCCGGCATACATGTGCAGCACCGATTCGTTATCGCAATGCAGGTCGAGCATGATGTCGGCGTCGATCGCCATCGACAGCAAGGCTTTCTTCAGCACGCCGCCCGCGGTGGACGGCGCCCACTCGGCCAGCGAACTGCGCGCGTGGTCGCGGATCAGGGCGACGTTGGCCTCGGCGTCCTGGCCCAGCTTGCCTTCCAGCGATTGCTTGAGGTCTTGCGCCACGTGTTTGTAGGCGCGGTTGAAATTGACGCCGGTCGACAGATCGTAGCGGCCGAAGGGCGTGCCGTGGATGGTCTGCGACAGGCCAATCGGGTTCGCCGCCGGCACCAGGATGATTTCTCCCTTGATGCGGCCCTCGGTTTCCAGGCGATCGAGTTCCTGGCGCAGGAAGTGGGCGACCAGCATCGCCGGCACTTCATCGGCATGCAGCGACGCCTGGATATACACCTTCTTGCCGGCGCCGGGCTGGCCGTAGTGGAAGGAGGTGAGCTGGAAAGTGGCGACGTTGTCTTCGATCGCGATCGGGTGTTTGGTCGACTGCATCATGGCCTCGGCGGCTGCTGAAAGGAAAGCCTATTATCGCGCAAATTGTCTTTATGACCACACTCTAATGCGGCGCAGCAACGGCTGTGTGGCATGGTTGCAGCGGTAATGATGCGGGTAGGGTAGGCTATAATGTCCGCCGTTCTGTCCTCTTGTTCCGTCCTACTACCCCAGATTCCCATGTCCGAAGAAAAGCCAAGCAACGGCCCCGCCCGTACGATGCTGTACGACCCTACCGAACACCGCATCCGCAGTTTCGTCACGCGCGCCGGCAGGCTGTCGACGGGGCAGGCGCGCGCCTTCGAGGAATTCGGGCCGCAATTCCTGGTCGAGTACAAGAAGGAGCTGCTCGACTACGCAGGCGCGTTTGGGCGCAAGGCGCCGACGATCCTCGAGATCGGCTTCGGCATGGGCGACACCACGGCCCACATTGCGCGCCTGATGCCGGAAAAGGATTTTATTGGCGTCGAAGTGCACACGCCGGGCGTGGGCAGCCTGCTCAAGCAGATCGGCGAGCAGTCGATCACCAACCTGCGCCTGGTCCAGCACGATGTGTTCGAAGTGCTGAACCACATGATTCCGGACGCTTCGCTGGCCGGCGTGCACGTGTTCTTCCCCGACCCCTGGCACAAGGCGCGCCACAACAAGCGCCGCCTGATCCAGGCGCCGTTCGTCAAGCTGCTGTGCCAGAAGCTGGAAACCGGCGGATATCTGCACCTGGCGACCGACTGGGAAGACTACGCGGTGCAGATGCTGGAAGTGCTGGGCGCGGAAGAGATGCTGGCGAATACCGCCGAAGGCTATGCGCCGCAGCCGGCCTACCGGCCGCTGACCAAGTTCGAAAACCGTGGCCTGAAACTCGGGCACGGGGTGTGGGACCTGGTGTTCACCAAGAAGTGATTTAGACAAGCTGCTGGCATGGTTGGCCGTAGCGACCGTTGGGTGGGCACGGGGCGCCCACCCTACGCTAGCAAGCTGTATCGATGCCGGAGTTCGCAACAGCGATCATCCGTACACCTGGCCCGGACCACCCTACTTGCGTGGCCGCCGCGCATACATCCCGAAGCACACGATGATGGCGTAGCAGACCGCCGGCACGGCCAGCGCCATCTTCAGGCCCACGGCATCGGCCACGTGCCCGGTCAGCAGGGGCACGATCGCGCCGCCGACGATCGCCATGCAGATCACGCCCGAGCCTTCCGCCGCACGTTCCCCCAGGCCTTCGCACGCCAGCGAGAAGATGGTCGGGAACATGATCGAATTGAACAGCCCCACCGCCAGCAGCGACCAGCCCGACACCGCGCCGCTGCTGTTGGCCGACACCAGCAGCAGCAGGATCGTCATGCTCGCCGCGCAGGCCAGCACTTTACCGGGCGAGAACATGCGCAGCAGGGCCGCGCCGATGAAACGGCCGACCATCGCGCCGCCCCAGTAATACATCACGTGCTTGCCCGCGGCTTCGCCATCGAGCCCCAGCACGTTCGCTTCCATCAGGTAGTTCACGATCACCGAACCGACCGCCACTTCCGCGCCCACGTACAGGAAGATGCAGGCCGCGCCGAAGGCGAAGCGCGGCTGGCGCAGCAGCTCGAAGGCCTTCATCATGCTGACGTGCGGCGCCGGCGACTCGACCAGCTTGGTGCGGTTGTACCAGACCAGGGCCGCCACGAGCACCAGCGCCACGGCCAGGCCGATATAGGTCTGCACCACGACCCGCGTTTCCTCGGCGCGGTAGGCGTCGAGCGCCGCGCCACTGAGCGACGAGGCATCCACGCTCGCCAGCGAACCGAGGATCAGGATCGCGCCCACATACGGGAAGACGGTCGTGCCGAGCGAATTGAAGGCCTGGGCAAAGGTCAGGCGGCTGTGCGCCGTCTGCGGGGCGCCCAGCAGGGAGATCAGGGGATTGGCCACCACCTGCACGATGGTGATGCCGGAGGCCAGCACGAACAGCGCGACCAGGAAGGTGGCGAACACGCCCGAGGACGAGGCCGGGATGAACAGCAGGCAGCCCGCCGTCATGGTCAGCAGGCCCACCACGGCGGTGCGCATGTAGCCGACGCGGCGCACGATGGCGGCGGCCGGGATCGAGACGATGAAGTAGGCGGCGAAGAAGGCCGACTGCACCAGCATCGCCTGCGCGTAGGTCAGCGTGAACAGGTCCTTCAGCTTGGGGATGATGACGTCGTTCAGGCTGGTGATGCCGCCGAAGATGAAGAACAGCGCAAAGACGAAGGTCTGCAGGCTGGCGGCATTCGCCGGTACGGCATGGGCAGCAGAAGAAGAGGAGGTCGCGGTAGAGGATTCGATGTGCATGGTGTGAAGAGGAATCGTGCCGCGCCAACAACGGCTACAGCATCTCGTTGATGATACCGACAATGTCGTCGCCGTAGGAAACCAGTTTTTTCTCGCCGACGCCGGACACGCCGCGCAGTTCCTGCAGCGAGGCCGGCTTGACCTTGGCGATCTCGCGCAGGGTCGCATCCTGGAACACCACATACGCCGGCACGCCGTGCTCGCGCGCCGCGCCCATGCGCCAGGAACGCAGGCGCTCGAAAATCGCCTGCTCGGGCTTCGACAGTTCCAGCTCCTCGTACCCCTTCGAGGACGCGAAGCTGCGCTTCGGCTTGACCGGCTTCTGGTACTGGCGCAGCTGCACCTTCTGCCCGCCCTTGAGCACCGGGCGGGCGGCATCGGTGAGCTTCAGCGAGCTGTAGGCGTCGTGGTCGACCGTCAGCAGGCCGAGCGCGATGGTCTGGCGCACGATGGCGCGCCATTCCTGCTCGCTGCGGTCGTTGCCGATGCCGAACACCGACAGCGCATCGTGGTGCCACTGGCCGATACGGTCGGTCTGCACGCCGCGCAGCACGTCGATCACGTGGCCGGCGGCGAAGCGCTGGTCGACCCGGTAGATGGCCGACAGCAGCTTTTGCACCGGCACGGTGGCGTCGAAGCTCACCGGCGGAATCAGGCAGGTGTCGCAGTTGCCGCAGGGGCCGGACTGTTCGCCGAAATAGTCGAGCAGGCGCATGCGCCGGCATGACAGGGTTTCGCACAGGCCCAGCATGGCGTCGAGCTTCACCGACAGCACGCGCTTGAAGGTTTCGTCGGCCTCGGATTCGTCGATCATCCGGCGCTGCAGCACCACGTCCTGCAAGCCGTAGGCCATCCAGGCGCTGGCCGGCAAGCCGTCGCGGCCGGCCCGCCCGGTTTCCTGGTAATAGCCCTCGATGCTCTTCGGCAGGTCGAGGTGGCAGACGAAGCGCACGTCGGGCTTGTCGATGCCCATGCCGAAGGCGATGGTCGCCACCATCACGATGTTCTCTTCGCGCAGGAAGCGGGCCTGGTTCGATGCGCGCAGGGTGTGGTCCATGCCGGCGTGGTAGGCGAGGGCGCGGATGCCGTTCTCGTTCAGGAACTCGGCGGTCTCCTCGACTTTTTTACGCGACAGGCAATACACGATGCCCGAGTCGCCCGCGTGCTCGGCACTGATGAAGTCGAGCAGCTGCTTGCGGCCGGTGGTCTTTTCGACGATGGCGTAGCGGATGTTCGGGCGGTCGAACGAGGACACGAACTGACGCGCCTCGTCCAGCTGCAGGCGCTGGGCGATCTCGGCGCGGGTCTGCCCGTCGGCGGTCGCGGTGAGGGCGATGCGCGGCACGTCCGGGAAGCGCTCGTGCAGGATCGACAGGCGGATGTACTCGGGCCGGAAGTCATGGCCCCATTGCGACACGCAGTGGGCCTCGTCGATGGCGAACAGCGAGATGCGCGAGGAATCGAACAAATCGAGGCAGCGCTGGGTCATCAGGCGCTCGGGCGCCACGTAGACCAGGTCGATCTCGCCGCTGCGCACCAGGCGCTCGATGCGCATGGTCTCTTCGAAGGTCTGGGTCGAGTTCAGGAAGGCGGCGCGCACGCCGACCTCTTCCAGCGCATCGACCTGGTCCTGCATCAGCGCGATCAGCGGCGAGACGACCACGCCCACGCCCTCGCGCAGCAGCGCCGGGATCTGGTAGCACAGCGACTTGCCGCCGCCGGTGGGCATCAGCACCAGGGCGTCGCCGCCATTCGCCACGTGCTGGACGATGTCGCCCTGGTTGCCGCGGAAAGCGGGATAGCCGAAGACGGTCTGCAGCACGTGCAGCGCGCGTGCTTCGGTGTCCTGGGCGTCGAGCTCGGTGTTCATGAAGAGAGTCCTGACCTTATTCCGCCCAGTTCACCAGGCCGTAGTGCGCGGTGACGAGGACGATCACGCCGAACACGATACGGTACCAGGCGAAGATCGTGAAGTCGTGGGTGCTGATGTAGCGCAGCAGCCAGCGTACGCACAGGAAGGCCGACACGAAGGCGGCCAGGCCGCCGATGCCGAACATCGGCAGATCGCTCATCGACAGCAGCGCGCGTTCCTTGTAAACCGAATACACGGTGGCCGACAGCAGGGTCGGGATCGCGAGGAAGAAAGAGAATTCGGTAGCGGCCTTGCGCGACAGGCCGAACAGCATGCCGCCGATGATGGTGGCGCCCGAGCGGCTGGTGCCGGGAATCAGGGCGAAGGCCTGGGCGCAGCCGACCTTGAAGGCATCGAGCACGGTCATGTCGTCGACGGTCTCGATGCGCGCCGTCTTTGGCAGGCGCTTGTGGCGGCGCTCGACCCACAGGATCACAAAGGCGCCGACAATGAAGGCCATCGCCACCGGCACCGGCTTGAACAGTTCTTTCTTGATGAGGTTGCTGAAGGCCAGGCCGAGGAGGGCGGCCGGCAGGAAGGCGACGACCAGGTTGATCACGAACTTCTGCTGGCGCCGCTCGGTCGCGAGGCCGCTGGCAACGCGGGCGATGCGCGCGCGGTATTCCCAGATCACCGACAGCATGGCGCCGGCCTGGATCGCGATCTCGAAGACCTTGACTTTCTCGCCGGTGAAGTTGAGCAGGCTGCCCGCGAGGATCAGGTGGCCGGTCGAGGAAATCGGCAAGAATTCCGTGAAGCCTTCGACCAGGCCCATGATGATCGCCTTGAGGGCGAGAAGGATATCCATGAAGGTTTGCTATTGATGAGTGGGGAGTAAAGGCACGGAGGAGCGGAGGCGACCCACAAGGGGTGGAAGCTTACCACGGACGGGACCAGTACCGTTGAGCCGGCCACATGGTCCCGGACATTTTAAGTGTTTGATATGGCTACTTTATTACCGGAAATTGTTTGTTTTTCGGGGCGCACGGAATATCGCAGCGATGCGCGCCGCGCCGGTTTTTACGTGCTAGACTGGTCCGCATGAGTAACGCTGCCGTATTCAAATGAGCATTTTGGCGATCCTCGTCCTGTTGGCGGTCGCGTGGTCGGTGCTGGCGTTCGGGCAACTCCCGAACCCCTTCCGTAGCCGCACTTGCCAGGGACGCCAGTGGCGCCGCGCCTTCCCCGGCGCGTCCAAGAAGCAAATCCGTGAATTTCTCTCCGTGTTCACTGCGGCATTCGCCTTCCGCGATACCGACATCCTGAAGTTCCGTCCCGACGATCAATTGCTCGGTATTTACCGCGCGCTGTATCCGTCGAAATGGGTGGCCGACGCCATGGAATTCGAGACCCTGGCCGCGGACCTGCGCACCAAGTTCGGTATCGTCCTCGACGACATCTGGGACGAGCGCATGACGCTCGGTACCTTGTTCGCCTACACGCAGCAAGCCCGTCCGGCTACGGACTGAAGCGCGGCGCCGGCCCCTGCCGATGCCGGGCGCAACCGGCGACGATCCGCTCTCTTACACACTGCCGCCTGGCGCCGTCGCCCGTTCGAGCTCGCCTAGCCAGCGAATCGCGTGCGCGCGGCTGTCTCCGCACATGTCGGCAGCCGGCTGCAGCCCGGCGCAAAACGCGGGCCGCTCCGGCTGCCCGAAAATCCGGCAGCGTTGATCCTCGGCCAGTTGCACGCAGCGCACACCCGCTGGCTTGCCATTCGGCATGCCGGGAATCGGGCTGGTAATCGAGGGCGCGGTGCAGCAGGCGCCGCAGGCGGGGCGGCAGCTTGGCGCTGGAGGCTGGTTCAAGGAAGGTGGCATCACGGCGCAAGTATACCTGCGCTTGCTCTCCTTGTTTGTCAAACCGCAGCCCGGCCTGCCGGCGACGGGACTCGGTGTGCGCACTGTAGCGGGCGCTTGCCGCCGCGCTATCCTGCTATGTTGTATCGACCAAAACAGGCGCGGCGCGCCAACGGAATCCATTCATGTCGACTAGCCTCAAGCGCCTGGACCAGCAAGTCATCGTCATCACCGGCGCCTCCAGCGGCATCGGCCTGGCCACGGCGCAGGACGCCGCCCGGCGCGGCGCGAAACTGGTGCTGGCCGCGCGCAGCGGCGACGTGCTGGCGGCGGTGGCCGAGGGCCTGCGCGCGGGCGGGGCCGAGGTGGTCCACGTGGTGGCCGACGTGGCCGACCGGGCCCAGGTCGAGGCGGTGGCGCAGGCGGCGATCGCGCGCTTCGGCCGCATCGACACCTGGGCCAACGTGGCCGGCAACACCATCTACGGCCGCCTCGACGAAGTGAACGAGGCCGACAGCCGGCGCCTGTTCGACGTGAACTTCTGGGGCATCGTGAACGGTTCGCTGGCGGCGCTGCCGCACCTGCGCATGAGCGGCGGCGCGCTGGTGAATGTCGGCAGCGAAGCCTCCGAGGTGGCAATTCCCCTGCAAGGCATGTACACGGCCAGCAAGCATGCGGTGAAAGGGTTCACCGATGCGCTGCGCATCGAGGTCGAGCAGGTCGATGGCGCGGCGGTGTCGATCACCCTGATCCAGCCGACCGCGGTCGACACGCCGCTGCCCCAGCATGCGCGCAATTATCTCGACCGCGAACCAAAACTGCCTTCGCCCCGGCTCGATCCGCACCAGGTGGCCGAGGCGATCCTGACCGCGGCCACGACGCCGGCGCGCAACGTCAAGGTGGGCGTCATGGCCAGCCTGGACGTGGCGGTGGAGAAATTCCTGCCGGGCGTGGCGGACGTGATGGCGGCCTTCCAGGTGCCGCGCCAGCAGACCAGCCAGCCGGCGCGCACGCGCGAAGGTGCGCTGTACCATGCCGGGGCGGAAGGGCGGATCCATGGCCAGGGCAGCGGCAAGACAAAGTAGGCGAGAACGGGCCAGGCGGCATGCGGCGCGGCAGGCCCGGCAGGCCGATGCGCGCTTGACTGGCCTTCCACCCGGGTCTATATTCGATGACTCTTTGAAAGTTGTCGGACAGAAGCATGGAATGCCCATTTGACACCAAGCCGCGCTGGGAGCGCCGCAAGGATGCGCGTCCGCAGGAGTTGCTGGCGGCGGCCATCGACCTGTTCGTCGAGCGTGGCTTTGCCGCCACCCGGCTCGAGGATGTCGCACGCCGCGCCGGCGTGTCGAAGGGCACCCTGTACCTGTATTTCGAGAACAAGGAAGAGCTGTTCAAGGCCGTGGTGCGCAACAGCATCGTGCCGGTGATCGGCGAGGCCGAATCCTCGGTCGCCGAATTCGACGGCCACAGCGCCGAACTGCTGCGCAATGTATTGATGGCCTGGTGGGAGCGCGTCGGCCTGGGCAAGGTGTCGGGCATCGTCAAGCTGGTCACGGCCGAAGCCGACAACTTTCCCGAGCTGGCCAAGTTCTACCAGATCGAGGTCATCAACCGCGGCACGCGCATGATTTCCAGCATGCTCGAGCGTGGCATCGCACGCGGCGAATTCCGCGCCATCAACGTCACGCAAATGACCCAGGTGCTGATCGCGCCGATGCTGATGCTCGTCACCTGGAAGCATTCGATCGGCCCCTGCGAGCGCGGCGACCTCGAACCGCTGGCCTTCCTCGATTCCTTCCTCGACATGGCGCTGCACGGCCTGCTGCCGGCATCCACGCCGCCAGCCCCGGCGGCGGAATAAAGGCCAGCCTCTTCAGGACGCCATTTTCGGGCGTTCATTCCACTTAAACTGCAGACTGTCGCAATTTCGCGATCTCGCGATGCCATCCCGATAAGATGTGCGTCCTGAGGCAGTTCAACGATAAAATATCGGATTATTTCTTTTACCACCGAGTATCAAGATGAATATCGAACAAGCCCGCTTCAACATGATCGAACAGCAGATCCGCCCCTGGAATGTGCTGGACCAGGACGTCCTCGACCTGCTGCACGTGGTCAAGCGTGAACAGTTCGTGCCGGCGGCATACCAGAACCTGGCCTTCGCCGACGTCGAGATTCCGCTGCCGGGCGGCGCGGCGATGTTCAATCCGAAAGTCGAAGCGCGCATCCTGCAGGAACTGAACCTGAAAAAACACGAGACCGTGCTGGAAGTCGGCGCCGGTTCGGGCTACATGGCGGCCCTGATGGCGCACAAGGCGCGCCAGGTGACCACGGTTGAACTGTCGCCGGAAATCAAGGCGCTGGCCGAGGCCAACCTGAAGAACGCCGGCGTCGACAACGTCACCGTGATCGAAGGCAATGCCGCCGCCGGCTGGGACAAGGGCGAGCAGTTCGACGTGATCGTCATCTCGGGCGGCCTGGAAAGCCTGCCGGCCGCCTTCCTGCAGCTGGTGAAGGTGGGCGGACGCATTGCCGCCATTGTCGGCCAGGCGCCGGCCATGTCCTGCGAGATCATTACCCGCGTATCGGAAAGCGGCTACGACACGGTCAAGCTGTTCGAGACCAACGCCAAGCCGCTGGCCGGTGCGCCGGTCGCGTCGCGCTTCACCTTCTGAGGCGGCGCGATGCAGCACATCACCGCTCCCGAGCTGGCCGCGAAATTGGCCGAGGGTAGCGCTGGCCCGGAGGGTGAGGGCCCGCTGTTGCTCGACGTGCGCGAGAACTGGGAGTTCGCCACCTGCCATATCGCAGGCTCGACCCAGATCCCGATGCACCTGGTGCCGATCCGCGCCGGCGAACTGCCCGACGACCGCGAAATCGTCTGCATCTGCCACCACGGGGCGCGCAGCATGCAGGTCGCGGCCTTCCTGGAGCGCAACGGCTTCGATAACGTAACAAATTTGACGGGCGGAATACACGCCTGGGCCATACAGGTCGATCCGGCGATGCCGAAGTATTGACCTGCTTTCCTAACTTTTGATGACTCCGACGGAGACCGCAATGCAGAAACCCCTCATCGCCATGCTGCTGGCCAGCGCTTTCGTGTCCTTCGACGCGAATGCGATCGACCTGATCCAGGTGTACCAGCAGGCCCTGGCCAACGACGCCACCTACGCCAGCGCGCGCGCTTCGCTCGCCGCCGGCCGCGAACGGGTGACGCAGGGGCGTGCGGGTTTGTTGCCGACGGTCGCCGCGACGGGGTCCTACGCCAAGAACGACAACGATTTTTCGCCGTTCAACCAGGGCCAGACGGTGGTCGTGGGCGGCGTGCCGACGGTGGTGGCCGGCAGCGGTTCCGACCTGCGCACCAACCAGTACGGCCTGTCGCTGACCCAGCCGCTGTTCCGCTGGGACCGCTGGCAGACCTATGAGCAAAGCAAGCTCGCCCAGGCAATCGCCGAAGCCCAGTTTGCCCAGGCCCAGCAAGACCTGATCACGCGCGTGGCCCAGGCTTATTTCGACGTGCTGGCCGCGCAGGACACGCTGGAATCGACCCGCGCCCAGAAGAACGCCGTGACCGAACAGCTGGCCTCGGCCAAGCGCAACTTCGAGGTCGGCACGCAAACCATCACCGATACCCACGAAGCGCAGGCCGCCTACGACCTGGTGGTGGCGCAGGAATTTGCCGCCGTCAACGAGCTGCAAAACCGCATCACCATGCTGCAAGTGATCATTGGCAAGGCGCCGGACGCGCTGGCGCCGCTGCAGCAAGGCGTAACGCTGACCTCGCCGCAGCCGGCCGTGGTCGATCCGTGGGTGAGCTCGGCCGAAACCCAGAACTATGGCGTCACCGCCTCCGAGCTGTCGCTGGAATCGGCCAAGCGCGACATCTCGCGCAACCGCGCCGGCCACCTGCCGACGCTCGACCTGGTGGCGAATGCCGGCCGCAGCAACGTCAGCGGGCGCACCCTGAATTCGGGCGATGGCCGCAACAATTCGATCGGCGTGCAGTGGTCGGTGCCGATCTTCAGCGGCTACGCCGTCACCAGCCGCGTGCGCGAATCGATCGCGCTGGAAGACAAGGCGCGCAACGACCTGGAAGCCACGCGCCGCAACGCGGCCCTGCAGGCGCGCCAGGCCTTCCTGGGCGTGAACAGCGGCATGGCGCAAGTGAAGGCACTGGAAGCGGCCGAGGTGTCGAGCCAGTCGGCGCTGGAATCGAACAAGCTGGGCTACCAGGTGGGCGTGCGCATCAACATCGACGTGCTCAATGCCCAGCGCCAGCTGTACTCGACCCGCACCGACCTGGCGCGCGCGCGCTACAACACCATCCTGAACGGCCTGCGCCTGAAGGCGGCCGCGGGTTCGCTGCGCGAGGCCGACCTGGTGCCGGTGAACAATCTGCTGCAAAAATAAGCATGCACATGAAATTTGCATCCTGAGCCTGGGATGCAAATAAAAAACGGCGCCGCAGCGCCGTTGCTCATGCCTGGGCCGGGCTCATGCCTGCCGCTTGCGCCATTCGATCATCTCGGCAATCGTCAGGATCGGGAAGCCGCGTTCCTCGGCGAAGCGCTCGATGGCTTCGCCGCGCATCATGGTGCCGTCCGGGTTCATCAGCTCGCACAGCACGGCCGCCGGCTGCAAGCCGGCCATGATGGCCAGGTCGACCGAGCCTTCGGTGTGGCCGGCGCGGGACAGCACGCCGCCCGGGGTGGCGCGCAGCGGGAACACGTGGCCGGGACGCACCAGGTCGTCCGGTTTCGCATCGGACGCAATCGCGGCGCGGATGGTGGCGACGCGGTCGGCGGCCGAGACGCCGGTTGTCACGCCATGGCGCGCCTCGATCGACACGGTGAACGGGGTGCCGTAGCGGCTGCCGTTCTCGATGGCCATTGGCGGCAGTTCGAGTTCGCGCACGCGCTCGGCCGACAGGCACAGGCAGACAATGCCGCTGCATTCGCGGATCATCAGGGCCATGGATTCGACCGTGAGCTGTTCGGCGGCGACGATCAGGTCGGCCTCGTTTTCGCGGTCGAAATCGTCGAGCAGGATGACCGGGATACCGGCGCGGGTGGCCGCCAGTGCCGCTGCAATGCGGCCTTCGAGGTCGGTGCTGTGAAGGGAGTAAGTATTAACTAACATGTGAAACGCTCCTCGCGTGTAGTGGGCGAAAAACGCATCAGGGCAAGCGGATAGACACACCTTGCCAGCAAGCCGCAGGGGCGAGCAAAGGCAAAGCGCATTGCAGCGCACATCTTCTTTCATCCGGACTATGACCGTCGGCCCTGGAGTCGCACCAGATCTGCTGACCTTGCCACGGAGAGTGGCAAGCGCTCGCGGGCTTGGCCATGGCTGGCCTTACCGCCGGTGGGGAATTCCACCCCGCCCCGAAGACGTATTGATTGCCCGCAAAAGCGGGCGCGGCAATTCTACCAGCAACTTTTTGACGCTGCTGGAGGAGGCCGATTTAGTTACTCAGGCCGCCGCCGCTTTCGTTGTCCTTGCGCTGGATGAACTCGATCTTGTAGCCATCCGGATCGGTGACGAAGGCAATCACGGTGCTGCCGCCCTTGACCGGGCCCGGTTCGCGCGTGATGTTGCCGCCGGCATTGCGCACGGCGTCGCAGGTGGCGTAGATGTCCTCGGCCGAGATGGCGATGTGGCCGTAGGCGGTGCCCATGTCGTAGCTGTCGGTGCCGTAGTTGTAGGTCAGCTCGAGTTCGGCGTGGTCGGGGTTGCTGCCGTAGCCGAGGAAGGCCAGCTTGTACTGGTACTCGGGATTGTCGCTGGTGCGCAGCAGTTTCATGCCCAGGACAGTCGTGTAGAAATCGATCGAGCGTTGCAGGTCGCCGACGCGGAGCATGGTGTGCAGGATACGCATGGGGTGGTCTTTCTGAAGAAACGGAAAGCGGCAATTTTATGCGTTTGGGGAGATCCTTGCCGGAAGCGGCGATTGTGCAGGCGTCAACGACCGTACGGCGGGGGGGAGGCCGGGACCTCAAACCCCCACCGTACGGTTAGCGTTGTCGGTGAAAGCCGGGATGGCTGCTTTCTCCAAGGACGAATCAGTTTTCGAGACGCGACGTCAGCGTGATCTCGGCATTCAGCAGCTTCGACACCGGGCAGTTTTCCTTGGCGGTGGTGGCGGCCTTGTCGAACGCTTCCTGGCTGGCGCCGGGGATCTTCGCCACCAGGTCGAGATGCACGGCGGTGATCGAAAAACCGCCTTCGACCTTTTCCATCGACACCGTCGCCGTCGTGCGCAGTTCTTCGGCGGTGAGCCCGGCCTGGCCGAGCTGGCCCGACAGGGCCATGGTGAAGCAGCCGGCGTGGGCTGCGCCGATCAGTTCCTCGGGGTTGGTGCCGGGGCCGTCTTCGAAGCGGGTGTTGAAGCCGTACTGCGAATCCTTCAGCACGCCGCTGCCGGTCGAGACCGCGCCTTTGCCGTCCTTCAGGCCGCCGCTCCAGACGGCGCTGCCGTTGCGTTTGATGGTCATGGCTGCTCCTTTATCGGTAATTGTTTAGCGGTTCTTGCCCGTTACGGGCTCGACGGAATCATGATCGCGCATCGAGCGATGGCGGTCGGGTTGCGGGTTGGCCTGGCCGGTGGCGCCGGCTTCGGGTTCGACGGCAACGCTGATGCCCGGGGTGTTGCGGGCGTCGGTATCGACCAGGCCCTGGGCCAGGTCTTCGGCGGCCTGCTTGATGATGCCGCGCGGCTCGGTGTCCTGGCCGTCGGGCGACTCGTCGCGCTCGTGCGGCTGGCGCTTGACGCCGTCGTTTTCGATCTTCGCATCGGTGTTCACGAAGCGGTCTTTGGTTTCGGTAACCATGGGTAATCTCCTGTTGCTGACTCTTGCATGAATCCTAACGCGTCGCGCCGGCGACAGTCGCGCAATTGAATCCGCGGTTTATGATGCTTTTTTGCAATTAACTGGATAACATGAAGGCTTCCCCATCATTGTTCGCCCCGTTCCGTGAAATCCGAAGCCCACCTGCAGCACCGCCCCGCCACCTGCCCCAACTGCGGTTCCGCCCTGGGCGGCAATTTCTGCCAGGAGTGCGGACAGGCCGCGACATTGCACGTGCCGAGCGCGCGCGAGTTCCTGCACGAGTTCGTCGCCCACTACGTGGCGCTGGAAGGCAAGCTCTGGCAGTCGGTCAAGCTGCTGCTGTTCAAGCCTGGCCAGCTGACGCGCGAATACATCGGGGGCCGCCGCGTGCGCTATGTCGAGCCGCTGCGCCTGTACCTCACGTTCAGCATCATTTTCTTTGCGCTGTTCAAGTTCGGCGGCATCCATCTTGGCACCCGCGATTTGTCGACGCAGGCGGATAAAAAGGCGGCGCCCATCGTGCAGCCGGCGCCGGCAGGAAAGGATGCGCCGTCCGCCAAGCCGGTCGTCAAGAAGCACATTGCGGAGCGAACCGCGCAAGAAGACGAGCCGGGTCTGATCGAATTCGACAAGGACGATGACAAGGTGCGCGATGCCGTGTCTAAAGTGAGCCCGGCGCTGGGCGCGAAGATCGCGCATTTCAGCGACCTGCCGAAAGACAGGCGCAGCGACGCCGTGAAGCGCGCCTTCTTCAGCTACGCGCCGTACGCGATTTTCCTGCTGATGCCGGTGTTCGCCGCTTTTCTGAAACTGCTGTACCTCGGTTCCGGGCGCCGCTATGGCGAGCACGTGCTGTTCGCGCTGCACACCAACGCCTTCGCCTTCCTGTGCCTGAGCCTGATCATGGTGATGCCCAGCTTCGTGCCCCTGGCCGGCAAGGCGCTTGCCGTGTGGCTGGTGTTCTATTTGCCGACGGCCATGCGCAAGGTCTACGGCGGCAGCCGCACCCTGACCGCGCTGCGCTGGGTCGTGCTGATGATCGCGCATACGGTCAGTATCCTGGTCGCGGCGCTGTTGGCGGCAGGCATGGGATTGATGGGCTGAACTTGCAGTTACCGTGCTCGCCCATCTATACTGTGATTTTGTACAGTATTCGATGCGCGGCCAAGTGGCAGGCGCTGGGATTATCGGTTAATCTCAGCGTGTTCGCCTTCTACTGCCGAGAAACCTTATGCCCCCTGAGCAAGAAATAAACCAAGCGCAGCACATCATCGCGCTTGTGGTGCGGCAAAACACGGCCGGCATCGAAGAACCCGTTGAACGCATCCTCGGCTTCCTGCAAGACGCCGGCTACCGCGTGGTGCTCGAGGCCGATACCGCTGCCTACCTGGACATGCCCGGCATCGAGGCGATGGACGTCAACGCCATCGGCGAGCAGGCCGACCTGGTCATCGTCATGGGCGGCGACGGCACCATGCTCGGCATCGCGCGCCAGCTGGCCAGGTACGACATTTCCCTCATCGGCATCAACCTCGGCCGGCTCGGTTTCATCACCGACATTCCGGTCGAGCGGATGCTGCCGGCGCTTGGCGAAATCCTGCAGGGCAAGACCACCGCCGAAAAGCGCAGCCTGCTGGAAGGCCGCGTCATGCGCGACGGGCAGATGATTTATTGCGGCGTGGCCGTCAACGACGTGGTGGTGGCGCGCGGCAGCGGCGCCGGCATGGCCGAGCTGCGCGTGACGGTGGATGGCCAGTTCATGTACAACCAGCGTTCGGACGGCCTGATCGTGTCCACGCCCACCGGGTCGACCGCCTATGCGCTGTCGGCCGGCGGGCCGCTGCTGCACCCCAGCCTGCAAGGCATCGTGCTGGTGCCGATCGCGCCGCACGCGCTGTCGAACCGCCCGATCGCCGTGCCCGACACCAGCGAGATCGTGGTCAAGATCGTCTCGGGCCGCGACATTTCCGTGAACTTCGACATGCAGACCTTCGCCAGCCTGCAGCACGGCGACGACATCGTCATCTCGCGCTCGCCGCACACCATCACCTTCCTGCACCCGGAAGGCTGGAGCTACTACAACACGCTGCGCGAAAAACTGCACTGGCACGAATACCCGTCCTACGACGGTAAACTCAAGTAAAAGAACCGACAGGAGACCTGTTTTTTCATGCTGCGCACACTGACCATCCGCGACTTCGTCATCGTCGACGCGATCGAACTCGAATTCGCCAACGGCTTTTCGGTTTTTACGGGCGAAACCGGGGCCGGCAAGTCGATCCTGATCGATGCGCTGCAGCTGGCGCTCGGCGGACGCGGCGAAGCCAGCATGGTGCGCGAGGGGGCGGCCAAGGCCGACATCACGGCCGACTTCGCCCTCAGCGAGGGAGCCTCCCGCTGGCTCGAACAGCACGAGTTCGCCAGTGAAGAGGGCGGGGCGCTGCTGCGCCGCGTGATCGACAACGCCGGCCGCTCGAAGGCCTACATCAATGGCATCGCCGCCACCGCCGGGCAGCTGCGCGAGCTGGGCGACATGCTGGTCGACATCCACGGCCAGCACGCGCACCAGAGCCTGTTGAAATCCGAGGCCCAGCGCGCCCTGCTCGACAACCAGATCGCCGTGCGCGACCCCGCCGCCGTACAGGAAGCCCAGGAAGTCGCGGCCGCCTGGCGCGCCTGGCGTGCGCTGTCGCGCCAGCGCGAGGAATACGAAACGAATGCCAAGAACGTGCTGCTCGAACGCGAGCGCCTCGAATGGCAGGTAAGCGAACTCGACAAGCTGTCGCCGAAGCCGGGGGAGTGGACCGAAGTCACCAACGAACACAGCCGCCTGTCGCACGCCGCCAGCCTGCTCGACGGCGCCCAGGAAGCCCTGGCCGCCATTTCCGAATCCGACCACCCGATCCTGTCGCAGCTGTCCTCGCTGAACACCAAGCTGGGCAAGCTGGTCGACGTCGACGCCGAACTGCAGGCCGTGCTCGACTGCATGGAGCCGGCGCGCATCCAGCTGCAGGAAGCGGTGTACGCGCTGAACAACTATATCGACAAGGTCGAGCTCGATCCGGCCCGCCTGCGCGAAGTCGACGCCCGCATGGACGCCCTGCACAGCGCCGCGCGCAAGTACCACGTGACGCCGGAAGAACTGCCCGAGGAACACACCGCGCTTGCCGCCAAGCTGCGCCAGCTGGCCGACGCCACCGACATCGATGGCCTGAAACGCCAGGAAGAAAAGGCCGAAAGCGCCTACCGTAAAGTCGCCAACCGTCTGTCGGCGAGGCGCGTGGCCACGGCCCGGTCGCTGGGCGAGCAAGTCACGCTGGCGATGCAGGAATTGAGCATGAGCGGCGGGCGCTTCGCGGTGGCGCTGAATCCGTCCGAGCCGGGCGCGCATGGCCTGGAGCAGGTGGAATTCCTGGTCGCCGGCCACGCCGGCGTGGCGCCGCGGCCGCTGGCCAAGGTCGCCTCGGGCGGCGAACTCGCGCGTATCTCGCTGGCCATTTCCGTGATCACGTCGAACGCCACCGTGACGCCGACCCTGATTTTCGACGAGGTCGACAGCGGCATCGGCGGCGGCGTGGCCGAAGTGGTGGGGCGTTTGCTCAAGCGCCTCGGCCAGCAGCGGCAAGTGCTGTGCGTGACCCACTTGCCGCAGGTGGCGAGCCAGGCCACCCAGCACTTCCAGGTGGCCAAGGGCACGACCGGCGAAGGCCGCACCGTGTCGCGCATCGAGGTGCTGAACAACCGGGCGCGCGTGGAGGAAGTAGCGCGCATGCTGGGCGGGATCGAAATTACGGAGACAACGCGCAAGCATGCGCGCGAGTTGCTGGCGTCCTGATTGCTGGCGTCCTGATGCGTTAATGCCGCCTTGCCATTCCGTGCAAGGTATCGACGATGGGGTTCACGTACCGTAGCAAGGCCATGCCGTTGGCCCACACCACCCGGTCGTCGGCGTCCTGCGGCTCCGCCGTGAAATACCGGTCGATCGCGCCGGTGACTTCGTCGTAGGCGGTATCGGAGGCCAGGAAGGCCGTGATGGGCCCGCCGGCTTCGTCGTGTCCATCGCTCAGGTTGATGCCGGTGATGGTGTGCTGGGGGGCCTGGCTGCTGCCGTGGTGGTTGCGCACCAGCGCATTGCCGATGATCCCGGGATCGGCCTGTCCATAGCGTACGTCCATTTCTTCGCCGGCTTCGGACAGCATGCCGCCGCACATGTGGCAGGGCTCCAGGGTGGTGTAGAGCCGGCACCGTTGCGGAAAGGCCACGCCATGATGGCGGCGGTGGTAGTTCTGGATCAGGTTGACCTCGCCGTGCAGGGTGGAGTGGGTCGCGCCGCTGTTCAGGCCCCAGCCGAGCAATTCGTCGCCGGGCCCGCGCAGGACGCAACCGATGTTGTGGCCACCCGCATAGTCCCTGAACCGGTCGGTGGAAAATGACAGCCCCAGCAGTGCAAAGGCCAGGCGCATGAACAGGTCGTCGCGCCAAACCGAGTCAGGCTGGACCGTTGCCGGCATGGCCAGTCCGCCCGGCATCTCGAGGCGCGGCGTATTGAAGCGGCGGCTGGGAGCGGCAGCGGCGCTCGACTCCAGGAAACGGCGGGTACCGGCATCGGCCTGTGCCGCCGCAGGATGCGTGATGGCCATGCGATCGAACCACTGCGACGCGCGAATGCGCCGGCTGCTGTCGGGCGCTTCCAGGAAACCGCCGACCGGGGGCAGCTGGAGCCTGCGCGCGCCGGGCAGATAGGCACCCGGGTGCTCGCCCCAGGCGGATCCATTCAATGTCATCAGCCGCAAGCCATTTTCGGCGAAGGCAATCGTGTGGATTCCCTGCATTTGCGCCATGCCCAGGCAGCGCTCGCTCGGCCTGGCGCTGGCCGCAACAAAATCATTGCGGAGCGGAAAATGATTCTGGATCAGATTGATGATGGCGGAGCGGGAATCGTAAGGCGTTCGGGCATCGTCGAGTCCGATGCCCAGCACCTCGGTCCCGGAGATGGCGACGGCAGCATTGACGCCATACAGTTGTCGCTCGGCGTGCGCTTTGTAGAGCGCAGCTTCGAATATGGTGACGGGCATCGCTCGACTCCGTATCGCAGGCTGATGGACAAACTCGACCGAAAACCAGTATAGGCCATCGCCATCGTCCATACATCGGCGGCCATGACGATTTGTGAAAACTGTTGCGTCAACGGCAAAGCCTCACCCCGGAAGAATGCGCCATAGCGCAGCGCATCCTGAGCGGCGCCTGGCGGGCGCTGTCCACCTCACCCATCTGCCACAATTCTCCTCCCAACCACACACGGAGGATCGCATGAGCATCGAAAAAGTCCTGTACCGCGCCAAGGCCACCTCGCAAGGCGGCCGCGAAGGCAGCTCGCGCAGCGACAACGGCGTGCTGGACGTCAAGCTGACCACG
>Ga0265798_10000458_pt1 | contig 68915 bp, 61 predicted proteins | sample P3T30metagenome_FD_192430 | JGI IMG/M metagenome (GOLD analysis project Ga0265798, IMG submission 192430) | Plant litter microbial communities from East Loma Ridge, Irvine, California - P3 T30 | ecosystem: Environmental > Terrestrial > Plant litter > Unclassified | place: USA: California... | reverse complement strand
TGTAAAGCATGCCGCCAGCGTTCAATCTGAGCCAGGATCAAACTCTTCAGTTCAATCTCTGTTTGTTGGCATTTCTGCCACCCTGCATTGCTACAGGGGTCGCTCACTCAAAATACTGACCGTTACTCATTGCTGAGCAACGTATTTCTTTTTTGTGAACATTTGATAATTTAAGTAATCAAGAACCGAGGTTCTTGGCACCTTCATCAAACGCCCACACTTATCGACTGTTAATTTTTAAAGAACTTTATTCGGTGCTGCTTCATCTGCCGTTTGCTTCGAATCGTTGTGTTCGTCAGCAGCAGAGGAAAGAGAGTATGAAGTGTTTTTCGTTTTCCGTCAACCCCTTCATTCCGCTTCGTCGCAGTTTTCACTGCTGAGTTCATCACGCTAACCAGTTGATTTGGCTTGCGTTTTTCGGTCAGTGCCGAAGCGGAGGCGAACTATAGCAAACCAACTGCAGAGTCCGCAAGGGGGTGGGAAAGAAAGTGTGGTGACTACAACAGCCAGTCGATCGGCAGCCACGATAGCGCCTTCACAGCGGCGCGTTTGAACCAGCTGGTGCCGGGTTCCTTCTCGTGGCGAATCACCTGTTCGCCGCGCCGCTCTAGCCAGATCACCGAACCTTGCTCATCGAGCCGCACCTCGTAGGCGCGTGTCGGCAAGGTCCGGCCCAGGGTCTGACTCAGCTGCGTGGCCAGCGCGGGGCTGTCGATCACCATCCCCATCTCGGTATTGAGATGAATCGAGCGCTGGTCGAAGTTGAACGAACCGACAAATATCCGGTTTCCGTCCACGCCAAAGGTCTTGGCATGCAGACTGGCGTCCGAACTGCCGATCCCGCTGCCGCTGCTGCGCTTTTCGCGCGACGGCTCGTCGGTCGCCTCGCGACGCAATTCATACAGGGCCACCCCCGCCTCGAGCAAGGGCTTGCGCCACTTGGCATACCCTGCGTGCACTGCCGCGACGTCGGTCGCTTCGAGCGAATTAGTCAATATGCGGGTCCGGACACCCTTGCCAGCCAAATCGACGAAGGCCGCGGCGCCTTCCGGGCCGGGCACGAAATAAGGCGACACCAGATCCAGGCTGCGCTGCGGCTCGCCCAGCAGGTCCTTGAGCTTGTAGGCGATATTCGCCTCCGGGGCCGCCTTGCCCACCACCTTGGCCGGGTCATCGCTGACAAACCTGGTGCGCGCCCACTCCAGCGGCAGGCTTCCGCCGACCAATTGCTCCAAAAATGCGGACCGCTTGATCGCCTCTATATAGGCATTGGCTTCGGCATCGGGTTTCAACGCCGGCCCGGGTGCAGCTGCGACGGCATCCGGCGCCAGCAGCGCCAGCGGATAGGCCGACGGGCTATTCCAGTACAAGTCGAAATCATCCGATACGGCGCGTACCACTGGGCCAGCCGCGATCACATCGAGATCGGCAAACGAAATCTCGCCGGCCGCCCCGAAATACTCGTCTCCTACATTGCGCCCACCAATAATCGTGACCTGGTTATCGGCCGTGAACGATTTATTGTGCATGCGGCGATTCAGGCGCATGAAATCGGCTACCAGCCCGACTGCCCGCATCGAGCGGATGCCATTCGGATTAAACAGCCGCACCTCGATCATCGGATGGGCATCGAGCGCGGCCAGCGCCTCGTCGAGCCCGGCCGTGTTGTTATCGTCGAGCAGAAGGCGCACGCGCACGCCGCGCTCGGCCGCGGTCCTGAGCGCGTCGAACATCAGCCGGCCAGTGATGTCATCACGCCAGATATAGTATTGGACGTCCAGGCTGCAGTCGGCAGCCTGTGCCAGCACCGCGCGCGCGGCGAAGGCGTCGCGCCCATCCGCGAGGGCGTGGATGCCCACCAGGCCGGGATGGGCCATCGTGAGCGGCGTCAAGGCCTTGCCGAGCCGGGTGTCGTCAGTCTGGGCAAAAGCGCTGCTCGCCACCCTGCCCTCGAGCGGCGGCAGCGACGAGCAACTCGACAACGCCATGGTCAGCGCAATCAGCGCCCCTGGCAGTACCAGCCACACCCTGCGCTTGCCCATCGCTTACAGGCCGTCGAATTCCGGCTTGCGTTTGTCGAGGAAGGCTGACATGCCTTCTTTTTGTGCAGGCGTACCGAAACCAGCGTGGAAATAGCGGCGCTCATAGGCGACACCCTGGCTCAGCGTGGTTTCATATGCCTGGTTGACGCAATCCTTGATCTGCATCGCCACCGACACCGGCATCTCGGCGATGCCCTGGGCGATCTTGATCGCCTCTTCCATCACCTCGGCCGCCGGATAAACGCGCGACACCAGGCCGGTGCGTTCGGCCTCGGCCGCGTCGATCATGCGCGTGGTGAGCAGCATGTCCATCGCCTTCGACTTGGAAATCGCGCGCGGCAGGCGCTGGGTGCCGCCGGCGCCCGGGGTGACGCCGACCTTGATCTCGGGCTGGCCGAACTTGGCGTTATCAGCCGCAACCAGGAAATCGCACATCATCGCCAGTTCGCAGCCGCCGCCGAGGCAATAGCCCGAGACCACGCCGATTACCGGCTTGCGGATGTCGAGGATATGCTCCCAGTTACGGCCAATATAGTTATTGCCGTAGGTTTCCTGGTAATCGTACTCGGCCATGGCGGCGATATCGGCCCCGGCTGCGAATGCCTTCTCGCTGCCCGTCAATACAATCACATTGATCGCCGGATCCTTGTCGAACTTGCGCAGGGCGTCGCCCAGCTCGTTCATCATATTGTCGTTCAGCGCATTCATTGCCTTCGGACGGTTCAGGCGGACGACGGCAACCTTGCCGTGGTTCTCGATCAACAGGTCAGCATATTCCATAGCACATCCTTATAGAGTTAAACCTTACTGTCGCGATTGTAGCGCTTTCCGTATGCGTCAAGTCCAGCCGATCGTTGCTTATTTCGGCAGCAGCACCCAGAGCGCGCCCTGCTGTTTCATGAGCCCCGCGTTGTCGGTCGCCTCAGGCCCGAAGCCGAAGAAGAAATCGGCCCGCACCGCGCCCCGGATCGCGCCGCCGACGTCCTGCCCCATCACCAGGCGCCGCAGCGGCGTGCCATCTTTGGGCATGGTGGTCGACAACCACACCGGCGCCCCCAGCGGCAGGATGCTGCGGTCGATCGCGATCGAGCGTCCCGGCGTGAGCGGCACGTTGAGCGCCCCGCGCGGACCGGCGTTCGGATCGGTCACCTTCTGCTCGGTGAAGAAGATATAGCTGGCGTTCACATTGAGCACCTCCTGGCGGCGCGCCGGATTGGCCGCCAGCCAGGCGCGGATCGACTGCGCCGATACTTGATCGCTGGTCATGATCCCCTGCTCGACGAACCAGCGTCCGATCGCTTTATACGGATGGCCATTCTGGTCGGCGTAACCGACCCGCACCGTCTCGCCGCTATCGAGCTGCACCCGGCCCGAACCCTGCACCTCAAGGAAGAAGGCCTCGACCGGATCGTTCACCCACAGCAGTTCCTTGCCGGTCAGAGGGGTGCGGTCGATCTGGGCGCGGCTCTGGTAAGGCACCAGCGTCTTGCCGGACAGGCGGCCGCGCAGGCGCCGGTTCTTGAGGTCAGGGTAGAGCGCGCCCAGGTCGACCGTGATCAGGTCATCCGGCACCCGGTACAAAGGCGTCTGGTAGGCGCCACCGCGCTTGCGCGCACCGTGCAGCATGGCCTCGTAGTAGCCGGTGATCATGCCGGTATCGCTGCCATCCGGGTTGCGCACCTGGTTGGGCACGAAATACGTCTCGAAGAAGCGCCGCACCGCCGCGCCATCTTGCGCGTCGACCGAGCGCGCCGCCGCGCACGGGGTCTTCCATTGATCCGCGCGCGAAGCCAGCACGCTGCACGACTGCTGGAACGCCGGCCACACCTGGCGCAGGTCGTCCTGCTGCCAGCCCGGCAGCGCGTCGAAGCTCACCGGCGTCAGCGGCGGCGTCGGCGCGGGCGGCTGCTCAGGCGGTGGCGTCGGCTGCTCGGGTGGCGGCACCGGTGGCACCACCACCGGTCCCACCGGCGGCGGCATCGTGATCGGCGGCTGCTCCGGCGCGGGCGTGGTCGAACAGGCGCTCAACAGCGAGACGAGCGCGATCAGGGAAGGTACACTGCGGCGTGTCGTATACATAAAAGACGTGGAGACAAGAATGTGGATCTTGATGGTCGAAGCCGGCGTGGCGTTCTTTTTGCTTGCATTTATCGTCTGGTGGACCATGTTCGCCGGCCGCAAGGACGTCGACCGCAACGACGACGCCCGCAAGGACAAGGACCTCGAACCCTGATCAGTGCAGCGAACGCGGTGGCGACAGCACGAATTCGGGGATCGGCGACTCGAAGCGGTGACCGTCTTCGGCCACGCAGAAGAATTCGCCGCGCATCGAGCCCTGGGCGGTGCCGAGATGGGTGCCGCTGGTGTATTCGAACTGTTCGCCCGGCTGCAGCAACGGCTGATGGCCGACCACGCCCAATCCACGCACCTCTTGCATCTGGTTGTTGGCATCAAGGATCACCCAATGGCGTGAGATGAGCTGGGCCGCGATGCTGCCGGTGTTCTTGATCGTGATGGTGTAGCTGAACACGAACTGGCTCCGGTCAGGGTCGGACTGCTCCGGCAGGTATTGCGTTCTGACGGTGACAGTAAAATCGTAGGCGGACATCGGGTTTCCTTGAATGATCATGAACAAGGCCACTGCGCTCTGCGCGGCGGCCGGCGCGCCGTGTGGCGCAAACAACAATAATGATACCGCCTGCGGCTCGAATCGTGCGCCGCCTGCGTGATCAAGGCCGCAACACTGCAGCCCGGCGCCCGACCGGCGTAGAATAGCGGCTTCTTGTTCAACCCCGCCCGATCGTCCCATGACCACCTACCGCATCGCTCCCAGCATCCTGTCCGCCGATTTCGCCCGCCTGGGCGAGGAAGTGCGCAATGTCGTCGCCGCCGGCGCCGACATCATCCACTTCGACGTGATGGACAACCACTACGTCCCGAACCTGACCATCGGCCCGCTGGTGTGCCAGGCGATCCGCCCGCACGTGGACGTGCCGATCGACGTGCACCTGATGGTCAAGCCGGTGGACCGCATCATCCCCGATTTCGCCAAGGCCGGCGCCAACATCATCACCTTCCACCCCGAGGCATCGGAACACATCGACCGCACCCTGCAGCTGATCCGCGACAACGGCTGCAAGGCCGGCCTGGTATTCAATCCTGGCACCCCGATGCACTACCTGGAACACGTGATGGACAAGATCGACATGATCCTGATCATGTCGGTCAACCCGGGCTTCGGTGGCCAGTCGTTCATCCCTGAAGCGCTCAAGAAAATCGCGATCGCACGCCGCATGATCGATGAATCGGGCCGCGACATCCTGCTCGAAGTCGATGGCGGCATCAAGGCCGACAACATCGCCGCCGCTGCCGCGGCCGGCGCCGACACCTTTGTCGCCGGCTCGGCCATCTTCGGCAAGCCTGACTACAAGGCCGTGATCGACGCCATGCGCGCCGAACTGGCGACGGTGGGTAAGTAATGCGGGCCGGCGCTGCAAGCATCCGGGCCGCCATCATCGACCTGGACGGCACCATGCTCGACACGGTGCCCGACTTCGAGGCGGCCCTGAACGGCATGCGCGCCGATCTTGGCCTGGGCCCCATCACCCAGGCCGTCATCAAGCCGCTGGTCGGCAAGGGTTCCGAAAAGCTGGTGCGCGATGCGCTGCTGCTGGACTGGGACGCGGCGCGCGTCGAGGCAGCCTATGAAGACGCGATCGCCGGCTACCAGCGTCACTACCTGGCCATCAACGGCGACCGCAGCACCCTGTTCGACGGCGTGCTCGAAGGCCTGCAGGCCATGCGCGACCTTGGGCTGCGCCTGGTGTGCGTGACCAACAAGCCGGTTGCGTTCACGCTTCCGCTGCTCGACCAGAAAGGACTGGCGCCGTATTTCGAGCAAGTCTTTGGCGGCGATTCGTTCGCGAAGAAAAAGCCTGATCCGATGCCAATGCTGGGCGCCTGCGCCGCGCTTGACCTGGCGCCAGGCCGGGTGGTGGCAATCGGCGACTCGTCCAACGACGCTGAAAGCGCGCGCGGCGCAGGCTGCTTCGTGCTGACCGTCCCATATGGATATAACCACGGACGCCCTGTACAAGAAATTCAATCCGATGGTATAGTTGATTCGCTACTGCATGCGGCGCGCCTCATTGGCGCCCACAATTCGGCGGCAATCTAAACAGACACTCACTTATCTATACATGTTTTTCACCAAAAAACACACTGTCAACCAAACCGGTGCCCTTGAGGCCTGGCTTTGGCGACGCTGGCAATCCTGGGCTAACTAAGCCGTATCGATTGCTGCCGGTGTTCGCGCGTTCGCGATGCCAACCCCGGCAGGTTTTTTGAAGCACACCACCGCCCCACCACACCCGGGCGGCACGGAGAAAACATGACCGAACTCGAATTCAAGTCGCTGGCCAACCAGGGCTACAACCGCATCCCACTGATCGCGGAAGCCTTCGCCGACCTCGAAACCCCGCTCACGCTCTACCTCAAGCTGGCCCAGTCCCAGCAGACCGGCAAGAATACCTTCCTGCTCGAGTCGGTGGTCGGCGGCGAGCGTTTCGGGCGCTATTCCTTCATCGGCCTGCCGGCCCACACGCTGCTGCGCACCACCGGCAACCTGACCGAGATCGTGCGCCACGGCGAAGTGGTCGAGACCCACGAGGGCAACCCGCTCGACTTCATCGAGCAATTCCAGGCGCGCTTCAAGGTCGCCCTGCGCCCCGGCCTGCCGCGCTTCTGCGGCGGCCTGGCCGGCTACTTCGGCTACGACACCGTGCGCCACATCGAGCGCAAGCTGGCTGATACAGCGCCACGCGACGAACTCGGCCTGCCGGACATCCAGCTGATGGTGACCGAAGAACTGGCCGTGATCGACAACCTGTCCGGCAAGCTGTACCTGATCGTCTACGCCGACCCGGGCCAGCCAGAAGCATACTCGCGTGGCCGCCAGCGCCTGAAAGACCTGCGCATGATGCTGCGCCGGAGCGTCGACGCGCCAGTCACCTCGAGCTCGGTGCGTACCGAAGCCGTGCGCGACTTCAGCAAGGAGGATTACCTCAAGGCTGTCGCGAAAGCCCACGAATACGTGATGGCCGGCGACCTGATGCAGGTGCAGATCGGACAACGCATCCGCAAGCCGTATGTCGATTCGCCGCTGTCGCTGTATCGCTCGCTGCGCTCGCTGAATCCGTCGCCGTATATGTACTACTACAATTTCGGCGACATGCAGATCGTCGGTGCCTCGCCCGAGATCCTGGTGCGCAACGAGACCCTGCCTGAGGGCGGACGCAAGGTCACGCTGCGTCCGATCGCCGGCACCCGCGGCCGCGGCGTCACGCCCGAGCAGGATGCCGAACTGGCCGAAGAGCTGCTCAACGACCCGAAAGAAGTCGCCGAGCACGTGATGCTGATCGACCTGGCGCGCAACGACATCGGCCGCATCGCAGACATCGGCTCGGTGAAAGTCACCGACCGCATGGTGATCGAAAAATACTCGCACGTGCAGCACATCGTCTCCAACGTCGAGGGCAAGCTCAAGGATGGCATGTCGAACCTCGACGTGCTGCGCGCCACCTTCCCGGCCGGCACCCTGACCGGCGCGCCGAAGGTGCGGGCGATGGAAGTGATCGACGAGCTCGAGCCCGTAAAGCGCGGCATCTATGGCGGCGCCTGCGGCTACCTGTCATTCGGCGGCGAGATGGACGTGGCAATCGCGATCCGCACCGGCGTGATCAAGGACGGCAACCTGTACGTGCAGGCCGCGGCCGGCATCGTGGCCGATTCGATTCCCGAGATGGAATGGCAAGAGACCGAAAAGAAGGCGCGCGCCGTGCTGCGCGCCGCCGAACAAGTGCAAGATGGCCTGGATGGGGAGTTCTGACATGCTGCTCATGATCGACAACTACGACTCGTTCACCTACAACATCGTGCAGTATTTCGGTGAGCTGGGCGAGGAGGTGCGCACCGTGCGCAACGACCAGATTACGCTCGAACAGATCGCCGCAATGAAGCCAGACCGCATCTGCATCTCGCCAGGCCCGAAAGCGCCGAAGGATGCCGGCATCTCGCTCGACATCCTGCGTGAATTCAAGGGCAAGCTGCCAATCCTGGGCGTGTGCCTCGGCCACCAGGCGATCGGCGAAGCGTTCGGCGGCAATGTGATCCGCGCCAAGCAGGTCATGCACGGCAAGACCTCGAGCATCGCGCATATCGGCGAAGGCGTGTTCACCGACCTGCCCAGCCCCTTTACCGTGATCCGGTATCACTCGCTGGCGATCGAGCGTTCGTCGCTGCCTTCGTGCCTCGAAGTGACGGCATGGACCGACGACGGCGAGATCATGGGCGTGCGTCACAAGGACTATGACATCGAGGGCGTGCAGTTCCACCCCGAATCGATCCTGTCCGAGCATGGTCACGCGCTGTTCAAGAATTTCCTGACGCGCTAAGACACCGCTGTCGCAAGCACCGCCATTCCCGCGAAGGCGGGAATCCAGGTCTTCTCCGCAGCCCGGTACCAATCAAGCAGCCGGGCATGCAAGGAACTTGGGCTCCCGCCTCCGCGGGAACGACGGCTCCACTGCTAGCTAAATAAACTGGAACCATCATGCCGATCACCCCACAAGAAGCGCTGTTGCGCTGTATCGAACACCGCGAGATCTTCCACGACGAGATGCTGCATCTGTTCCGCCAGATCATGGCGGGCGAGATGTCGCCGACCATGGTCGCGGCCCTGACCATGGGCCTGCGCGTGAAGAAGGAAACCATCGGCGAGATCACCGCCGCCGCCCAGGTGATGCGCGAGTTCTCGACCAAGGTGCCGATGGCCGACACCAGCCACCTGCTCGACATCGTCGGCACCGGCGGCGATGGCGCCAACACCTTCAATATCTCGAGCGCCTCGATGTTCGTGGCGGCAGCGGCCGGCGCGCGCGTGGCCAAGCACGGTGGCCGCAGCGTCTCGTCCTCGTCCGGCAGTGCCGACGTGATCGAGGCCTTCGGCGCCCACATCGACCTGAAGCCCGAGCAGATCGCGCAATCGATCGCCCAGACCGGCATCGGCTTCATGTTCGCCCCCAACCACCATGCGGCGATGAAGCATGTGGCGCCGGTGCGCCGCGAGCTGGGCGTGCGCAGCATCTTCAATATCCTCGGACCGCTGACCAATCCGGCCGGCGCGCCGAACATCCTGATGGGCGTGTTCCACCCCGACCTGGTCGGGATCCAGGTGCGCGTGCTGCAGCGCCTCGGCGCCGAGCATGCAATGGTGGTCTGGGGCCGCGACAATATGGACGAAGTCTCGCTCGGCGCCGGCACCCTGGTCGGTGAGCTGGTGGGCGGCGAGATCCGCGAATACGAAATCCACCCGGAAGACTTCGGCCTGTCGATGATCTCGAGCCGCAATCTCAAGGTGGCCAATGCCGAAGAGTCGAAGCTGCGCATCCTGGAAGCGCTGCGCGGCGAGCCGGGACCGGCGCACGACATCGTGGCCCTGAATGCCGGCACCGCGCTGTATGCGGCCGGCGTGGCCGACTCGATCGAAACCGGCCTGCACAAGGCGCGCGAAGCGATCGCCTCCGGCGCCGCCATCGCCAAGCTGGAGCAGTTCGTGCAGGTCACGCGCCAGCTCGGCGCGGTCACTTAAACTTATTGCGAGAGCATCGATGTCCGACATCCTCAACAAGATCCTGGCCGTGAAGGCCGACGAAGTGGCCGCGGCGCGCAAGGTGCGCGACCTGTACAGCCTGCGTCGCGACGTCGAAAGCGATCATGAATCGCGCGCCGCCGTGCGCGGTTTCGAAGCTGGCCTGCGCGCCAGGATCGCCGCTGGCCAAGCCGGCGTGATCGCCGAAGTGAAAAAAGCCTCGCCATCGAAAGGCGTGCTGCGCGCCGACTTCCAGCCGGCCGCGATCGCGCAAAGTTATGCCGAACACGGCGCGGCCTGCCTGTCGGTGCTGACCGACGTCCAGTTCTTCCAGGGTTCAGTGGAATACCTGCAGCAGGCACGCGCCGCCTGCGCGCTGCCGGTGCTGCGCAAGGATTTCATGGTCGACCCCTACCAGGTCTATGAAGCGCGCGCGATGGGCGCCGATGCGATCCTGCTGATCGTCGCGGCGCTCGATCATGGCCTGATGGCCGAACTCGAAGCCTGCGCGATGGAGCTGGGCATGGACGTGCTGGTCGAAGTGCACGACGGCGAAGAACTCGATGCGGCGCTCAAGCTCAAGACCCCGCTGCTGGGTATCAATAACCGCAACCTGCGCACTTTCGAGGTCACGCTCGATACCACGCTCGGCCTGCTGCCGCGCATTCCGAAGGATCGCCTGGTGGTGACCGAATCGGGCGTCCTCGGCACGGGTGACGTGCAGCGCATGCGCGAGGCCGACGTGCACGCCTTCCTGGTCGGCGAAGCCTTCATGCGCGCGCAAAACCCGGGCCAGGAGCTGCAACGCCTGTTCGCCTGATGTAGGTGGAACTCCGGATGCACGGATGGGTCGAACGGTTACGCCAATACCGGCGCAATCTGCGACTGTCCTGCATCCACCATGAAGAACCATCTTCGCAGCACATTCTTTTTTTCTCGTACTGAGCGCGCGATTCGGGCGCCTCCGAAGTCGCGCTGGCATCGCTGCGCCGTAGCGGCCCGCTACCGCCGCCCCATCGGCTGGCACCGCAGCATGCCGACCTGATGACGTTTTCCGAGACCTTCCTGTTTGGCGAGCGCTACCGATTCCAGCTACGCACACTGGCGGGGCCGCAGCGCACAGGCCTGTAAGCGGATCAGTGGCTGTGGCAGGATGCCGCTGCCGGGTGGCTGGCGTCGTCCTTTGCGCGCGAGCCGCAACGCTTGCAGTGACGGCGATTGCGCAGGTGCGCGTACAGCAGCATGAATCCACTGATGACAGCGAACGTCGCTTCGGCCACTTCACCGAACAGCGGGCTGACGATGAACACGGCGCCCAAGAAGATCGCCAGGCCGCCGCAGCCGACCAGCAAGGTGGTCTTGTCGCGATGCTTCAGGTAGCCGGGCACCAGCGCCAGCAAGACCGGCAGGGTGATCGCCGCGATCAGGGTGTCGTGGAAGGTGTCATGCACGTGCGCCAGCCCGAGCATCGGGAACGCCAGTATCACGAGTGGCATTGCCATGCAGTGCAGCAGGCACAGGATCGATGCCGTCATGCCGGCGACATCGCCGTATTTGATCAGGGATTTCATGCGCCCTGTTCCTTTCTTTAAGACCGGCGCGGCGGATGTCACAATCCGCCCGCGCCGGTGGAGTGGATTCGATTAGAACAACACGCGCAGGCCGGCCGTCAGCTTACGTCCGGTCAGTGGCGCATAGTCCTTGATGAACGAGGTGTGGCTGTAGGCCAGCCGGTCGGTCACATTGTTCAGGCGCAGATACAGCTGCGCCGGCAAGTTGCCGATGCGGGTCGAATAGTGCGTACTGAGATTCAGGGTGGTATAGCCACCGGTCTTGGTCTCGAACTCGGCGATCTTGTCCTGCTTGCCCACGCTGACCAGCTCGGCCAGGCCATTCCAGGTGCCCCAGTCGCCTTCGAGCTTGACGCCAAGGCGGCGCGCCGGGGTGCGCGGGATGTCGCGGCTGCCCGGGCCTTCGTCGAAACGCGCGCGCACATAGTCGCCGAACACGGTGGCCTTCCACACCGACGACAGATTGTGCGCAACCTCGCCCTCAAGCCCGGTGAAGGTGGCGTCGCGCTGGGCGTAGTTGATCAGTTGCAGGCCCTGGAATTCGCCGCGCGTCTGCGAATAGATATAGTCGCCGATCCGGTTGTGGAAGGCGCTGAGCGAGAAGGTGCTGCGGCCGGCGAACTTGCGCAGGGTCAGGTCGAGGTTGTTCGAGGTTTCCTTCACCAGGTTCGGATTACCGATCTCATAGGTGTTGGTCGCCAGGTGCGGGCCGTCGGCGAACAGTTCCTCGGCGGTCGGCAGGCGGTGGGTATGCGACAGCGAGGTGCCGAGCGAGTATTCAGGCGCGAACTTCCACACCGCGCCGAGCGACAGCGAGGTACCACGCGTGTGGCTGTCGGGCTTGTCGACTTCGACGTCGACATCCTGCCATTCATGACGCACGGCGGCCTCGAAACGCACATTGCCCAGCTTGTATTCCTCGGTGAGGAAGGCCGCGTGCTTCCTGGTCAGCGTCGGCGGCACGTACGCCTCGGCGCCGATGGCCGAGAAATCGCGGCGCGTGGTCTGCAGGCCGAACACGCCATGCCAGCCCGCGATCGGCGCATGCACGAACTCCAGGCGGCCATCGTGGCCCTTGTTCTTGAAGGTGGTGCCGACCGCGCTGCCTTCGACCTCGTCGTGGATATAGTCGGTGAACGAGGCACGCAGGCGCACCCGCTCGATGCCGGCCGCCGGATTGCGGTATTCGCCGCGCACGTCCCAGCGTTCGCTGTCCAGGTCCACCACCGGCGCCTCGATCTCGCCGGCCTCGTTCTCGAAGCCGTGGCCAGGCAGGCCGTACTTGCCGCGTTCCTTGGTGAAGGCGGCGCCCAGGTAGCCATCCTTGCCGACCCACGACAGGCCGACGGTGCCGGTCTCGGTTTCCTTGTAGCTGCCCGGGACGCGGCGACCGCCTTCCCAGTCCTTGCCGACGCGGTAATCGTCGGCATCGCGCTTGACGCCTTCCACGTGCAGGGCGACGTTGCCGCTGCCGGTAGTCAGCTCGAAGGCGCCAGTCTTTTCGCGCGCGGCCGAATTGGCGCGTACCTCGGCGCTGCCTTCCAGGCCATTCGCCGGCATCACGGTCGGCACCTTGCGGTCGATGATGTTCACCACGCCGCCCACGGCGCCACCGCCATAGGCCAGGGCCGACGGGCCGCGCAGCACTTCGATGCGTTCGGCCAGCACCGGCTCAAACGCAACGGCGTGGTCGGGGCTGATGGTCGATGCGTCCTGGATCTCGGAACCGTCGGACAGGATTTTTACGCGCGGGCCATCCATGCCACGGATGATCGGGCGACTGGCGCCGGCGCCGAAGTGGCTCGACGTAATGCCCGGCATGCTCGACAAGGTTTCGCCCAGGGTCGACTGGCGGGTACGCACCAGCTCATTGCCGCCGATCGAGGTCACCGGCGTGACCATATCGTCGCTTGCCACGCCCAGGCCACTGGCGGAAACGACGACGGTTGCAGGCACGCCGCTCGACTGCGCCTGGGCGGTGGTGGCCAGGGGGCCACCAAGGACCAGTGCGCAGGCGAATGCGAGCGGCGTACGCTTGCCGGTGAAGTCAGTCATGAGGAATCCTTGATTAGCAAATCTAATGATAACCGATTATCGTTAAGGATTCAACGCGCTGCAGCAAGCGTGTGCATCAACAAAAAAACCGGCGCGGGGCTGGCCAAGCCCCACGCCGGTCGATCAGCGGTGTTGTCTACGTCAGAAGATGACGCGAATCCCCGCCGTCAGGTTACGGCCGGTTAGCGGCGCCGCGTTCTTGATGAACGAGGTGTGGCTATAGGCCAGCTCGTCGGTCAGGTTGTTCAGGCGCGCATAAAACTGGGTCGGCACGCCGCCGATGCGGGTCGAATAATGGGCGCCGATATTGAGCATGTTATAGCCCGTGGTCTCGGTCTCGTACTCGGCCAGCTTGTCCTGCTTGCCCACGCGGTACAGCTCGACCATGCCATGCCACTGGTTCCAGTCGCCGTCGAGCTTGACCCCGATGCGCGAGGCCGGGATGCGCGGCAGGTTGCGGCTGCCCTCGCCTTCGTCGAAACGGGCACGCACATAGTCGCCGAACACGGTCGCGCTGATCGCTGGGGTCAGCTTCTGGCGGATCTCGCCTTCCAGGCCGGTGAAGGTGGCGTCGCGCTGGGTGTACTCCACCAGCTGGAAGCCTTCGTGGTTGTCCAGCGTGTGCGCATAGATGTAGTTGTCGATGCGGTTGTGGAAGGCGCTGACCGAGAACGTGGTATCGCCCGCAAACTTGCGCAGGGTAAGGTCGACGTTGTTCGAGGTTTCCTTTTCCAGGTCCTGGTTGCCGACTTCATAGGTGGCAGTGGCCAGGTGCACGCCGTCGGCATACAGTTCTTCGGCGGTCGGCAGGCGGTGACTGCGCGACAGCGAAGCGCGCAGCGAGTATTCCGGCGCCAGCTTCCATACGGCGCCGACCGAGGCCGAGGTGCCGCGCGCATCGGTGTCACGCAGGCCGGGTGCATCGACCTTGATGTCTTGCCACTCGTGGCGCAGGCCGGCTTCGAAGCGCCAGTTATCGAGCTTGTATTCCTCGGTCAGGAAGGCGGCGTGCTTCTTGGTCAGGGTCGGCGGCACATAGGCCTCTTCGCCGATCGCGGAGAAGTCGCGGCGCGTGGTCTGCAGCCCGAACACGCCGCGCCAGCCGGCGATCGGCGCATGCACCGCTTCGAGGCGCGCATCGTGACCCTTGTTGCGGAACGAGGTCGAGACCACGTTTTCTTCGAGCTCGTCGTGGACGTATTCGGTGAACGAGGCACGCATGCGCACGCGCTCGATGCCGGCCACCGGATTACGGTATTCGCCGCGGATGTCCCAGCGCTCGCTGTCGAGCTTCACGATCGGGACTTCGTCGTGGTCGTGGTCATGGTCGTGGTCATGGCCTTCTGCTTCGTCGTCGTGACCTTCTTCTTCGTGATCATGACCGCCGCAGTGCAGGTGGCTGCCATGTGGATGGCAGCCTTCGAAATCATGGTTATGACCTGGGATGCCGTATTCGGTGCGCTCCTTGGTGAAGGCGGCGCCGATATAGCCGTTCTTGCCGATCCACGACAGGCCGACGGTGCCGGTCTCGGATTCCTTGTAGCTGCCTTCTACATGCCGGCCTTGGTCCCAGTCCTTGCCGACGCGGTAGTCGTCGGCATCGCGCTTGACGCCTTCGAGGTGCAGGGCCAGGTTGCTGCCGGCGGCGGTGGTGAATTCGAAGGCGCCGGTTTTTTCACGGGCGGCCGAATTGGCGCGCACTTCGGCGCTGCCTTCCAGGCCGTTCTCGGGCATCGCGGTCGGGATCTTGCGGTCAAGGATATTGACCACGCCGCCCACCGCGCCGCCGCCATAGGCCAGGGCCGACGGGCCGCGCAGCACTTCGATGCGTTCTGCCAGGACTGGCTCGAACGCCACGGCGTGATCCGGGCTGATGGTCGAGGCATCCTGGATCTCGGCGCCGTCGGACAGGATCTTCACGCGCGGACCATCCATGCCGCGGATCACCGGACGGCTGGCGCCGGCGCCGAAGTGGCTCGAGGTGATGCCGGGCTGGTGGGCCAGGGTTTCGCCCAGCGTCGATTCGCGGGTCCGCACCAGTTCACTGCCACCGAGCGAGGTCACTGGGGTGATCATATCGTCGTCCACCACGCCCAGGGCGCTGGCGGACACGACAACGGTCGGCACGCTGTCCGGGTCCGACGCCGTGCGGCTCGTCGTCTGGGCATGGACGGCCAGGGGCGCGCCAAAGGCCAGCATCAGCGCCAGTGTCAGCGGCGTACGCTTGCAGGAAAAATCGGACATGGTAGTTCCTCGAATCGAAAGGGATGGCAATATGCATACACGGCGATAACGATAAGCCGTTATCATTAACGTTGAAATGATAAGCCATTATCATTAGGCATTCAACCGCTTTTTTGATCCCAGTTTGCGGTTTGAGGTATCCTTCGCCTATGCAACGCAATACACGCCAAAAATCCGCCATCCTGCATGCGATCGAGCATGCGCAGCGTCCGCTGTCGCCGCAAGAGATCCTGGACGAAGCCAGCCGCGAGGTCAGCCAATTGGGCATGGCGACCGTCTATCGCAACCTCAAGTCGCTGGTCGACGACGGCGCGCTCAAGGTCGTCACCTTGCCGGGCGACGGCGCGCGCTATGAATCGACCAGCGCGGCCGGACATCATCACCACCATTTCCAGTGCACCGCCTGCCAGCGCGTGTTCGACGTGCACGCCTGCCCCGGCGACATCGAGCACATGGCCCCAAAAGGCTTCAGCGTCGAAAGCCACGAGTTGACTCTGTACGGCCGCTGCGCCGACTGCCTCAAGTCCTGAACCAACAAAAACGGCCGGTGCGCAAGCGACCGGCCGTTTTTTGGTCAACGTCTTTTATTTCCCGAGCACGTTCAGCACGGCCAGCGTCATGGCCTGGGCGCCGGTCTTGATCGACGGTTCCGGCACCGGTGCATAGAACGGCGAGTGGTTGAAGGCGATCGGCTTGCCACCTTCGCGCTCCGCTTCCGCCACCACCTTCGGGTCATACACGCCGGTAAAGAAGAACATCGACGGCACGCCTTCGTTCGCATACAGCGAGAAGTCTTCGCTGGCCGTCATGGCCGGCATGCGCACCGCCTTGTCGGCGCCGAACGCTTCCTTGAACACCACCTCGGTCTTGTTCACCAATTCGGTGCTGTTGACGATGGCCTGGCCACCGCCGCCGATCAGCATGTCGGGCTTGGGTGCACCCGCCATCGCGGCCGAGCCCTCGGCCACGCGGCGCACGCCTTCGAGCAGCTTGGCGCGCACCGTCGGGCTGTACGAGCGGATGGTGCCGCGCACCTGCACGCTGTCCGGGATGATGTTGCCGACCGTGCCGCCCTGGATCGCGCCCACCGTCACCACGCCGAATTCTTTTGGATCCTTCTCGCGGCTGACCACGGTCTGGACGTCGACCACGAAGCGCGCCGCGATCGCCACCGGGTCGATGGTTTTATCGGGCGCCGAGCCATGCCCGCCGCGGCCCTTGAAAGTGATCTCGAGCCAGTCCGAGTTGGACGACACCGGACCGTCGTTGAAGCCCACCGTGCCATACGCCAGCGGCCAGGAATGCAGGGCGAAGGCGTAGTCCGGCTTCGGGAAGCGCTTGAACAGGCCGTCGTCGAGCATGGCCTTGGCGCCCGAGACGATCTCCTCGGCCGGTTGGCCGATGAAGACCAGGGTGCCCTTCCACTGCGATTTCAGTTCGACCAGGGTGCGCGCGGTGCCCAGCCAGCTGGCCATGTGCACATCGTGGCCGCAGCTATGGGTAACGAAAGTCTCGCGGCCCTCGCTGGTGGCGCGCGCCCGGCTGGCGTACGGCAGACCGGTCTTTTCTTCCATCGGCAGGCCGTCCATGTCGGTGCGCACCAGGACCGTCGTGCCGGCGCCGTTCTTGAGCACCGCGACGATGCCGGTCTTGCCGACCTTCTCGGTGACCGTGAAGCCGAGTTTCTTCATCTCGGCCGCCAGCTTGCCGGCGGTGCGTACTTCCTGGAACGCGATCTCGGGATGGGCGTGCAGGTCTTTATAGATCGCATCAAGCCATGGATACATGGCGTCGACCTTGGCGACGACGTCATTCTTGAGCGGAGCGGCCTGCTGGGCCAGGGCGCCAGGCGCGGACAGTGCGAGCGCCGCGGCCACGGCGGTCGCCGCGGCGATACGGGTAGGTGTCATGGGATGCTTATGGTTATAAAAATTCTTGAAATTACACCGCGCTTGGCCGCTTGATCGCCGCCGACTTGCGCCCCGCCACTGCCTGCGCCAGGGCGATGCCCGGCACGCGGTCGCCCTGCAGGGTCACGTCGAAGGCCATCAGCTCGTCGCGCCGGAAGGCGTGCACGGTGACGCGGTCGCCGACGCGGTAGCGCGCCAGCAAGGTGTCGACGTTGGGCGGATTGCCGTTTACACGCAGGCCGTCGATCGCGATCACGACGTCGAGCGCCGACAGGCCGGCCTGGTGGGCGGCGCCGCCCTCGTGGACCTGGGTCAGCTTGGCGCCGATCGGGTCGCGGCCGATGCCGGCGTCGAGCGACACCTTGCCGTTCTTGCGCTCGTCGACCAGCTTCACGCCCAGCGGCGCATACAGCTTGGCCAGCGGCAGGTCGTCGGTACCGCGCACATAGCGCTCGAACATGGTCTTCAGTTTGAGGCCGCTGACTTCGTCGAACAGCGCCTCGACCTCTTGCTCGGTCACGCCGCGGCCGGCGCCGTTGTAGAAGTCGCGGCCATAGCGCTCCCACAGCGCCAGCATGACATCGTCCAGCGATTTGGCGCCATTGGTCCTGGCGCGAATCGTGAGGTCGAAGGCCAGCGCGATCAGCGAGCCCTTGGTGTAGTAGCTGATGATCGCGTTGGGAGAGTTCTCGTCCTGGCGGTAGTACTTGCTCCAGGCGTCGAAGCTCGAATCGGCCACGCTTTGCTTCAGGCGCCCGCTGCCGCGCAGCACGCCGCCGATGGTCTTGGCCTGCAATTTGAAATACGTGGCCTCGCCGATGATCCCGGCGCGTACCAGCATCAGGTCGTCGTAGTAGCTGGTGAAGCCTTCGAACAGCCACAGGAGCGGCGTGTAGTTCTCGGCCTGCAGGTCGTAGGGGGCGAATGCGGCCGGCTTGATGCGCTTGACGTTCCAGGTATGGAAATATTCGTGGCTGCACAGGCCCAGGAAGCGCAGGTAGCCTTCGCCCGGCTCGGCCGCCTTGGGCGTCGCGAGGCTCGGCAAGTCGGCGCGCGCGCAGATCAGGGCGGTCGAGGCGCGGTGTTCAAGGCCGCCATAGCCATCGCCGACGGCCATGGTCATGAACACGTAGCGCGCGAGCGGCGCGCGCTTGGTCTTCGGTTCGAAAAAGGCGATTTGCGTTTCGCAGATCGCCTTCAGGTCGGCCTGCAGGCGCGCCATGTCGAGATTGGGCACGCGGCCGGTGATCACGATGTCGTGCGCGATGCCATGGGCCTGGAAAGTGGCCAGCTCGAAGTCGCCCATCTCGACCGGATGGTCGATCAGTTCATCGTAGTTGGCGGCGGCGTAGACGCCGAAGCCATAGCGCCTGGCCCCAGCCTCCGGCATCGCGGTGGCCACGCGCCAGGTCTTGGCGGCCGGGTCAAGCGGACGCTGGATATCGACCTGGTGAGCGAGCGTTTCTTGTCCCAGCACGCGCAGGAATACGCTGGTGCCGTTGAAGAAACCGTGGGTCTGATCGAGGTGGGCGGCGCGCACCGACAGGTCCCAGGCATAGATCTCGTAATGCAGGGTCAGTGGGCCGACGCCCGGCGCCGCGCGCCAGGAGTGTTTATCGAGTTTGGTCAACGCGACCGCAGTGCCGCCGCTCTCGGCGCGGATGCGCACGATATTGCGCGCGAACTCGCGGATCATGTAGCTGCCCGGGATCCACGCCGGCAGCGCAAATACCTGGCCGTCGGGATCGGGGTTGGCGACCGTGACGGTGACATTGAACAGGTGGCCGGCCAGGTCCTTGGGAACGATGGTGTAGTGGATTGCGCTCTGCTTCTTCTGCGATGGCTTTTTCATGATCTTCTTGTATGGTCTCTCGGGACGCGCTGAATGGACATAGTGTAATCCATCGGGGACGCCAAAACGTCCGCCATGCGTGGTGGATGCCTGGCGCGCGGGCTAGCCGGGCAGATCAAGCGGGGAATCGATATCGCGCAGGATGCCGGCGTCCGGCACGGCGATCGTGGCCACCGGACTGCTGGCGAGCAGGCGCCGCGCGCCCTGGTCGCCGTCCAGCGCCAGCAGGGCGTCGCGGTGCGCCGCGCCGAAGGCGACCGGGTTGCCGCGCCGGCCCTCGAACAGCGGCGCGGCGATGGCGGCGCCGTCATCGATCGCCGCGCCGAGTGCGCGCAAGGTGGATGGCTCGACGAAAGGCATGTCGCCCAGCGCCACCAGCCAGCCCTGGCCGGGCGGCTGCTCGTGCAGGGAATGGCGGATCGCGTGCGCCAGCGACAGACCCATGCCGCCGTCGGCGTCCGGGCAGACGGTGACTTCGCAGCCGAGTTGGCGCAGCAGCTCCCCTGCCCCGCCGTCATGCGGCGGCACTACCGCCACCACGCGCGCGCATGCGGCCAGCAAGGTGCGCGCACTGGCGGCGAGCACCGGCTCGCCGCCGGGCAGGCGCTGCAACAGCTTGTTGTGGGCCCCAGATGGGTCGAAGCGGCGGCCGCGGCCTGCGGCCAGCAGGATGCCGGTCAGCGCCATGGCTTCATGCCTGAAGAGCCACGGCGGCATCCTTGATGGCTGCGCGGATCCGCTGGTAGGTGCCGCAGCGGCACAGGTTGCCGCTCATGGCGTTGTCGATGGCGGCATCGTCCGGACGCCGGTTGGCGCGCAGCAGGGCGACGGCGCTCATCACCTGGCCGCTCTGGCAGTAGCCGCATTGGGGCACGTCGTGGCGCACCCAGGCATCCTGGACGGCCTTGCCGACCGGGTCGGATTGCATCGCTTCGATGGTGGTGATGCGCTGGTCCACGACCGCCGCGATCGGGGTGACGCAGGAGCGGATCGGCGCGCCGTCCAGGTGCACGGTGCAGGCGCCGCACAGGGCCGCGCCGCAACCGAACTTGGTGCCGGTGAGATCGAGGTTGTCGCGCAGCGCCCACAGCACGGGCGTGGCGGGATCGGCGTCGACTTGCAGGTCTCTGCCGTTGATGTTCAGTGTCAGCATAGAACCCCGGCAGGGTAGGCGGCGTAGCCGCCAACCTTACTTTGCCTTGCCTTCCAGCGCATCGAACTTGGCCTCGAGCGCCTTCAGGTCGATCGCGCCCGGGATGCGGGTGCCATCGGCAAAGAAGATGGCCGGCGTGCCGGTGATGCGCAGCTTCTTGCCGAGCGCCAGCACCTTGTCGTTCGGCGATTCGCAGGCGGCCGGCGTCGCGGGCGGCACTTTACCGCTGATCATCCAGTCATCCCAGGCCTTGTTGCGGTTCGGCGCGCACCAGATATTCTTCGACTTGGTGAACGAATCCTCGGACAGGATGTTGTACAGGAAGGTGTAGATGGTGACGTTGTCGATGTCCTTGAGCGTGGTCTGGCGCAAGCGCTTGCAGTAGCCGCAGTTCGGATCCTCGAACACCGCGATCACGCGCTTGCCATTGCCCTTGACCTGCTTGAGCGCCATCTCGAGCGGCAAATCGCTGAACTTGATCTTGTTGACCTCGTCCAGGCGCTCGCGCGTGAGGTTGCGCGAACTCTTGACGTCGTACACCTGGCCGATCACCAAAAATTCGCCCTTCTTGTCGGTATACAGGATATCGCCCGCGACCCGCACTTCATACAGGCCGCCATACGGCGTCTCCTTGACCGATTCGATCTTGGCGCCGCCCAGTTGCGGCTCGAGCGCCTTCTTGATGCCGGCTTCGACCGTATTCTGCGCATCGACGCACGACGCCAGCAGTGCGGTCGCCAGCAAGACGGCGAGCTTCATTTTGATCATGCTTGAATTCCTCAGATTATGACTTGCCCATCGCGTGCGCCATCAGGCGCCGCTTCACTGCCGGCATTTTATCAAGCAAGTTGAGCCCGATATTGCGCACCACGCGCAGCGGTTCCAGATTGGCCCCGAACAGGCGCTCCAGGCCGTCGGTGGCCAGCTGCATCATGAGCACTTCTTCCTTGCGCTTGCGGGCATAGCGCGCCAGCACCCGTTGGTCGCCGATGGCGCGCCGTTCTTCGCGCTCGCGCACGGTGGCGAGCAGGTCGACCACGTCGCCGAAGCCCAGGTTCATGCCGTGGCCGGCCAGCGGGTGCACGGCGTGGGCGGCGTCGCCCACCAGCGCCACATGCGGCGCCACGATCGCGTGCGGCTTGACCAGCGCCAGCGGCACCGCCGCCACCGCCTCGGGCTGCAGCGGACGCAGGGCGCCCAGCTTGTCGTCGGCGTATTCGCCGAGCCGGATCGCCAGTTCGCCCAGCGACTCGTCCATCAGGGTATCGGCCAGGGTCTCGGGCGCCGACCACACCAGCGAGACGCGGTTGCCCGGCAGAGGCAGCAGCGCGATGATGCCTTCGGCGCAGGTGAACCACTGGTGGGCCACGCCGTGGTGCGGCTTGTCGCAGGCGAAGTTGGTAACGATGGCGCGCTGGTGGTACATGCGGTAGTCGACGCCGATATCGCACTGCCCGCGCACCCAGGATTCGCGGCCGTCGGCCCCGACCAGCAGCGCGCACTCGATGCGGCGGCCGTCGTCCAGGCGCACCGTGGCGCCCTCGTCGCTGCAGCTCAATTCGCAGGCGCGGCCTTCGACCCGCTGCACATTGTGGGCGAACTTGAGCGCGGCATCGAGCGCCTGATTCAGATTGTGGTCTTCGACGATCCAGGCCAGGGTGCCGACCCGGGCTCCGAAGGCGTCGAAACCGAGGTTGCCGCCGTTCTGTCCGTCGCCATGCACATCCATCGCATCGACCGCGGCCACCCGTGCCAGGTCGAGTGCGCCCCACACCTTGAGCGAAGTCAGCAGGTCGTGGGCGGTGTGGTTGAGCGCGTAGACACGCACGTCCCAGGGACGCTCCGCGGCCGAGGCCGTCGATGCTGGTCGGGCCTCGCTACCCGGACGCGCAGGTGGCGCCAGCAGGGTCACGCGATGCCCGGCCTGGGCAAAGCCGAGGGCGGTGGTCTTGGCGATGGCGCCATTGCCGACGATGCAGACGTCGGTCCGGGTGGTGGAGGTCGTGAGCGTGGTCATGGGGCATTATAGCGATATGCCAATGGCGCACCTTAGCCCATCTTCTGGATAGGCCGGGGAAGCTGGCGCAGGGTTAACGATTGCACTAACATTACAGCAACTAGTACTTGCGCAACCGAAAATCGCTGGCTATAATCGTGCCTCTCTTGGCCTGGTAGCTCAGTTGGTAGAGCAGAGGATTGAAAATCCTTGTGTCGGTGGTTCGATTCCGCCCCGGGCCACCAAGAATATATTTGATGAAACGCCAACCATGCAGGTTGGCGTTTTTTTTTGGCGCTGTTCGCGTTATTTCGGCACCAGGTTGCATCAGCCTGCTTTGATGGCCGCGGCCAGCAACTGGGCCGGCGTCGTCAGGCAGCGCGCGTCAAGCACCCGGCGCCAGCCCGAATAGTGGATCAGATAACGGCTGGCCACACCGTGGAAGCGCGCCAGCCAGCGCTTGAAACGGCTGTGCCAGCCATTGACGTGATTCAGGTGGATCGCACCGCGTGCCCGCACGCCTGCCCGCAGGTTGACGGCTTCGTGGCTGATGCCATTCTCTCTGGCAAATGCGCGATAGGCTGCGGCCGAATCGCTGATCAGGAGACTGCCTGGCGCCAGCACCGGCGTCAAGCATCCTTCGAGCTGCCGGTGCGTGACCGGGCCCCGCCCGCAGTGGAAATCGCGCGTGCCGCCCTGACGCTGGCAGGCGACCAGCAGGCAATCATGGTCGCGCCCAATCCCGCGATGGCTGGCGACGCCGCCGCGCCGTCGCGCTGGGCGGGTCAGCGTGCGCGAACCCTTTTGTGATTCCAGCAGATACGTCTCGTCTGCTTCGACCATGCCTGCCAGTTGCGCCGGACGCTCACGGATGAACCCGGCGACCATGCGGTGACGCCAGCGAAAACTGGTGGTTCGGTGCACCTGGACTGCCTCGGCGCTGGCGCGCACGGTACGCGACTCGAGCAGGCACTGCAGATAGGCCAGCCAATGCTCCTTGTGGCGCAGGTGCGCCAGGCTGGTGCCGGTGAGCGCATTGTAGCTGCGCCCGCAAGCCAGGCAGCGCCAGCGCTGCAAGTCGCTGGCCTGGCCGCAACGATGGGCGCGGGCGCCGCCGCAGCGGGGGCAGCATTTGCCGACCGCCGCCTGTTCGATCAGCGCCACACACTCGGCCGCGTCATTGATGCTGGCGAGCCAGGCGCGCAATTGCTCACGCTCTGCGTGGTGCAAGGGGATGCCGCGCAAGGCGGCAAACAAGTGACCAAAGCCCGGACTGTCCACGATCGCCTCTTCGGGATAACTCGACAGTATTGAGACCAGGCTCGACATGGAAGGTTCGCAGAAATAACGCGAACAGCGCCTTTTTTGCTATATCGCCAAGACGAAACGCGGCGGAACGTTATCGTTGTGTATATGCAAACCGACTATCGCATTATAATGCTGCCTATACACAGTTATCGGCAAGCATCTGGAGCGCAACGGTTTGAAACAGCACGACGAAGCCCCGCCTGCTGGCGACCCAACCAAGCAATACCAGGCCCTGTTACTCGACGCAATCTTCATCGTTGATAGCGAGGGCAATGTCGTTAACGTGAGCGGCGCGTGTGAACGCATCTTCGGTTACTCCCCCGCCGAGATGGTCGGCAAGAATATGCTCGACATGGTCCATCCGGAGGACCGCGAGCGCACCTTGCAATCGATCGAACGCGTCATGGACGGCTACCTGCAAAGCTATTTCGAAAACCGCTACGTGCGCAAGGATGGCGACATCGCCTGCATCAGCTGGTCGGCGGCATGGTCAGAAGAGCACCAGGTGCGGGTCGGGGTGGCGCGCGACATCACCAAGCGCCGAACTGACGACGATGCACTGGTGGCGCGTCAGTTGCTGCCTGAACCCATGCCGTGCTGGCGCTTGTCCGCTTCACCACGCACGCTGGTAACGCCCGATGGGGTCAACATTGCGCTGTCCGCACAGGACCATGCCGTGCTGGTGGTGCTGATGAGCGCAGACGGCGTCATCACCCGCCGCACCATCGTCGAAGCACTGGGCGAAGATTACCTGACCTACGACCAGCGCCGGCTCGACACCCAGATGCGCCGCCTGCGTCGAAAGGTGCAGCACGCCTCCATGCACGCACTCCCCATCAGCACCCTGCGCGCGGTCGGCTTTCAGTTCTACGAAAAAGCCACGATAGGCCGTTAAGCCAGCGACGCTCGCATCCGCTCAGATTCGCTCAGAATCGCCGAGCCAGGACGACGTATATTACTTTCCGTGTAGTCACACTATTTCGCATTTGCAATATTGCTGTTGACAGCAGGTGGACCCGCACGTGGCTCGACGGCGCCTTGGCGCAAGCGTGCTCCTTTCGCCCTCCCCTTTGTGCTTGCGCCGAACATGATGTCCAAGCTTGCCGCCTCTGATTCGTTTTAAAACATCCGTTTGGCCCGGCGACCTTGCTGTGTCCGCTACATCCAGCGCGGACGCGCAGGTGGGGGCATTGTTCACAGAAATAGTCAGCAAGTTTGTGTCGAAGCGTTCGGGTATGACTTTCAAAAAATTTTAGTCTCTACGTTTTAAGGATAAGAATAATGGCATCGCAGCAAGCTCAATCGTTGATAAGTTCATTGTATCTGGCGTATTTCGGGCGCCCAGCCGACCCGGAAGGCCTGGCCTTCTGGTCAGTGCAACTCGACAACCCCAACGGCGACTTCAGCACGATCGTCGATGCCTTCGCCTCCTCGGAAGAGTCCCAGGCGCGCAACAGCACAAACGACGTTCAGAAATACGTCATCCGGATCTATCAGGAATTGTTCGGACGCGCAGCGGACCAGGCAGGCCTCGATTTCTGGATCAACGCCATCAACGGTGGCCATGCAACGCTGGCCAATGCCGCCATCACGATCCTGCACGGCGCCCAGTCAACCGACCTCGAACTGGTCATGGCGCGCCAAAGCGCCGCTGACGCATTTACCGCAGCGGTGGCGGCCAACGGCACTGCCTACGATGGCATGGCCGCGCTGGAGGCGGGGCGCCTGCTGTTGCAATCGGTGTCGAACACGACCTCGCAGGCCGACGTCGACGCGATGTTACAGTCGGCACTCAAGCTGGCCGCTATCGCGAGCGCAACACCGCAGGTGATCGATGCGTTGGCCCGGAGTGGCGAACTGACCATGCTGCTGAACACGGCACGCGGCGGTGCCGACCCAGTCGGCCTGCTCGACACACTGGCCGCCGTGGCCGCGGTCGCGGCCGGCAACCCAGCAACCCTCGATTTGCTGCTACGCGGCGGCGGCATGGAAAAAGTGCTGACCGCGATGCCGGGCAATGTGAGCCTGGGCGATGTCGTCGCCGCGCTCGAAAAGGGCGGCATGGATGCGGCAGCCGGCGTCGTCTATCCACCCACGCCGCCAACGCCGCCAACGCCAGACACCCCACCCGCGCCCACCTTCAGGCTGGCACACGAGAACGGCGTTGTGACGATCAGCGGAACCGCGAATGATGACGTGATCGTCAATCTGACCGACGACACAATCCTGCGCCGCGGCGCCACAGTGACCATTGATGGCAACCCCGACTTCTCGGATGTTGTTGCCTCCCGCTATACGGGCAAGGTCACCATCATCGGTACGGCAGCCGAAGTGCAGCGGGCCACCCGTTCCGGCGTGGACGAGTACAAGATCGTGGATGTCGTCGCCAGTATCTTCACCGAAGCGCCGGGCGGCAGCGCTTTTGCGCCCGGCTTCGCGGCCCTGCTGGACGGCGCAAGCGCCATTGCGCTGCGAGGCGCGCTGTCTTCCCAGGAGCGCGCCCTGCTCGAGGACTTGCCGAACTTCGACATGAACTCGCTGACGGTCAACAACCGGCCGCCTGCGGTCACCACCGAGATCGCCGACCAGTCGGCAATCCAGGGCACGCCGTTCAGCTTCACCCTGGCCGACAACGTATTCACCGACGCCGATGGCGACACCCTGGCCTACAGCGCCACCCTGGGCAACGGTGATGATCTGCCGGCATGGCTGACGTTCGACAGCGCCACTCGCAGCTTCAGCGGCACCCCGGCCGAGGGCGACATCGGTCCGATCACCGTCAAGGTCACTGCCACCGACCGCGAGGGCGCCGTTGCCGCCACCACGTTCACCCTGGATCAAACCGACTCGACAGCGCCGGTAAAACCCGCGGTGACGCTGATCGATGGCGATGACACCGGCCTTCTCGACGACCTGACGACCAACAAGTCGTCGGTCACGCTCAATGTTGGCAAGCTCGAGACCGGCGGTCGCGCATGGCTCGACAAGGACGGCAACGACGAATACAACGTTGGTACCGATCTGCTGGCGGTGGCGGGAGAGATTGCCGGTGTCAACCTGGCGACTGGGGCAAACCCGGTCCGGGTGATCGGTGAAGATGCATCTGGAAACCAGAGCATCAGCAGCGTTTCGATTACGCTCGATAACCTGGCGCCACATCAGAACGTCGACACGCCCATCGCCGTGTCCAACAGCACCAAGGATGGCGCCTACACCGAAGGGGACACGATCACCGTCATGTTCAATGAAGCCATCGATGTCAGCAGGATCAATATCGGTAGCATCACCGTCGCCAACTTGCGCTCCTTGGGCGATGACTATACGATTCTTCCAGTAAACGCCAAAAATGGCTACGCCGCGGCGTTCACCATCACGCTCGGTGCAAGCCCAACCGTCGTCGAAAACGATGCCATCACCTTCGGGTATACGGCGGTGGTGGATGTCGCCGGCAACCAGGCGTCCGATGACGTCGGCTTCACCCTGCCGGCTGTGGTTGACGCGATCGCCCCGGTGTTCGCCTCCGGCACCCAGGGCGAGGTCGACGAAAACCAGTCCACGCTTTACATCGCCCAGGCCAGCGATGGTTCGGCAGTCACCTATGGCCTCAAGGCAGGCGGTGACGCCGAGGCGTTGACGATTGACGCGCACACCGGCGTCGTGAGCCTGCAAAGCGGTGCGCTGGATTACGAAACCAAGTCCAGCTACAGCTTCACCGTGATCGCCAACGACGGCATCAATGCCACCGAGCAGGCAGTAACGGTTGACGTCAACAATCTCGACGAAACCGCACCGACCATCGTCTCCGGCGCCACCGCCTCCGTGAATGAAAACGTCGGTGCAGGGAAGGTCGTCTATACCGTCGCTGCCACCGATACGGACAATAACCCGGCAGGCATTACCTACGCCCTCAAGCAGAACAATGACGATGATGCCGGGCTGTTCACCATTGACGCGGATACCGGCGCCGTCACCCTGACAGTCAACCCGGACTTCGAGGACGAGAGCAACGCGGACCATGCGTACAGCTTCACCGTGCTCGCCAGCGATGGCATCAATCCGGCCACTGAACAGAAAGTCACGCTGTCCATCGTGGATGTGGACGATACCCCACCTGCTGCCCCCGTAGTGGCCCTATCCTCGGACACGGGCGCACCGGACGATGGCATCACCCGCGATGCCAGCCTGACCATTGGCATTCTCGAATTGGGTGAAAGCCTGAAGTACAGTTTTGATGGTGAGACATGGTCGAACGCTTACACTGCGCCAGAGGTGGACGGCACCTACACGGTGCATGTGAAGCGGATTGATAGCGCCGGCAATGCGTCCCCTGAAACGTCGCTCACCTTCACGCTCGACACCACCGCACCTGAAGCCGCAGCGGCAGATGCTGTCGTAACAGCCATTGGCGCGTATGGCCAGGGCAAGGTCATCACGCTCACGTTAACGGAAGCGGTCAGTGTCGAAGGGTTCATCAACGGCCTGGTCGCAGAGTCGCCCCATACGCTTGGAAGCGGGTATCTGGTGGAGCCTGTCGATGCCGACGATGGTTATGCCAAAAGCTTTACCGTGACGCTCGGCGGCGGCACCGACCTCGATGTCGGCGCCAAATTGACGGTGAGTGCGAACACCTTGTCCGATGTAGCGGGCAACCTCAATGCCAAGGTCGAATTCACGCTGCCGGATGTGGTTGCGCCCACATTCGATGCGGATGCTTCGGGTGCCGGCGGCAAGGTTGCACCTGGCGCCAGCATCACGCTCAGGTTCGACGAGGCGATTGCTGCGCTTGAATCGGACCTTGACGGCGTGCACCTCAAGAATGCGGACAATGTCGTCGTTGACGCCGCAATCAGCATCGATGGCGACGGGAACGTGGTCATCGCCCCAACCGCCGCGCTGGTTTTGGGTGCCGCATACCATGTCACCTGGAATGCCGGGGCATTACAGGATGCCGCGGGCAACCCGGTTGCAGCCCTGGCCGATACCTCTGTTGCGTTCACCGTTGCGGGTCCCTACACCGGAACAGTCGCGCAAGTGGCTGCCCTGGACGGCTCGCAGCTCGCAGCTGCGACCGAAATCATTGTCAGGGACACTGCGCAAAACCTGTCCGACGCTGATTTTGCCGCGCTGGGAGGGCAGCAACACGCGGAGCGCACGATCACCCTTGACCCTGACGATTTCGCGGCAGACGGTGTCATGGTTGTGACCGTTGGCACGTCGTCCCCCGTTAAAGTGACATTCAACGCAGGTACGTCGGCTAGCGTCGCTGCGACCGCCCTGGCGGCCGCACTCAATAAGCAATTCGGCGGCTCCTTCTTCGCGGTCGACGAGCAGAACGTGAACAACGTCACGGTGTCAGCCGGCTTTAACGGCGGTACAACGCCGATTGACGTGACCTATCATCAGGCCACCATTGGTACTGCTTTTTCCAACTCGTCAGGTGGAGGGATCGCTTTTCGGAGCTACGATATCACGCCGGGCAAGGCAATGACCGTGATCGCCGATGGAGTTACCGTCAAGCTGATCATTGGAGTCGGCATGACCGTAGCGCAAGCCGCCGAGAGCATAACGACCCAGCTCACCGACAGGGGGTTCACAGTCACTATGATTCCTCTTTATGATGGCAGCCCGTACCTCACCCTGAAAAATTCGAATGGGCCTGTGAGTACCAGTACCGAGATCAGCAATGTCGTGCCTGGCGCAGCGAATGCTGTCACAGGGTCCGCAGCTGACGCCCCCGGCGCGCCAAAGGTCACCACCATTACCCTCGCAGATGGCGAAACAGGCAATGCTTTCCTGTCGGTTGCGGAGATCGATGGGCGGACGCTGATGCTGGACGACAGCCAGGCGGCAGGCGGACAGTTCGTGGTACGCGATAGCGTTGCTGGACTGGCAACGGTGTTCATCGACGATACTGCCGACCTGGGCGGAGTCACTGGCATCGACCGGTACGCGCTGATCGATTCGGCCAGCGCAATCTTTGATGCCAACGATGCGGTCAAGCTGCTTGTCGATATGACCTTCCAGGTCTCTGAAATTATCGTGACCGACGCCATCACCGTGTTGCAGGCCCACAACCTGAACCTCGCATTGTCCGGCAAGACCCTCAGCTACGACATCGCAGACACTGCCGCCAATCTGCTGAAATTCTCGAGCTCGCTTGAAGCCGTGATGAATGCTGCGGGCGACGTGGATGTTTCCGACGTCAATATCGGCGACGTCAGCTACGAGCAACTGGTGAAATTGGTTTCCCTGATCGACGAAGCAAGCACCCATGACCAGCAACTGATCTACACGCTGAGCGCCAGCGTCACCGACCTCTTCGACGGCGTCGCACTGAAATCGGCGGCGAACGGCCATCTGGCGAATGCCACCAGCGTCACGGTGGCGGGCGCCACAATCGAAGCGACGGTGATTGAAGATGGTAGAGGCGGCAGTGTCGCCGCATCCGAAATCCAGTCGCTCCCCGGCAACCCGGTCAACGGTGGCGAATATCGTCTGACGGTTGGCAATACCACTTTGTACACCGGCATGCTGGACAGCGATGCGACGACCGCTGAACTGGTAGCCTCGCTGCAACAGGCAGCCGGTTACACTGATGCGGCGTTTACCATCTCGGTAGCGCAAGGGAGTGCGATTAGTCTGGTCTGGAAAAACGCTGGCGATGTGCTGGAGTTAGCCCAACTGACCACTTTGTCGTCGGTCAACCTGGCACAAGCAACCGCATTGGTAGCGAAGTCGGAGGGGGCCGCCTACGACCTCAAGCTGACGGCCAGCGAACTGGTGGTTGCGGCGAACGGCCAGAACAGTGCCAAGCTTGCGCTGGTCAATGGTGCGCGCAGCATTAACATCACCGACGCCATGACGGTGGCCCAGGCGAACCGTCTTGCGGATATCGACGTCACGGGTACCATCACCTACAACATCACTGACACTGCTGCGGCGCTCGCAGGTACCGGGAGCGTCATCGATGGGGCGCGTGATCTGGTCGCGACGAGCAAGGGGTCGGTTGCCCAGGCCGAGGCGATTTACCAGAATCGCGGCGATTCGGGCACCGTCACCTACAGCGTATCCGATACCACCAGCGCCCTCGTCAACGGCAACACTGTCGCTCTTGCTGCTGCGGTCAATATCGTCTCGCAAAGCTCTTCGACAAACGCTACGCAAGCTCAAGCGCTGGTCAACCTCGCCAACAGTGGTTACACCGAAATACAGGGTAAGCTGCAAGATGACGTCGCGGCCCTGAATACCTTCATTGATGCCAATGGCGCCGGGCGAGTCAACGGAAACGTCCTCAGGCCCTATGCGTACTTCGTGAACGACAACGCTGCCAATATCACAAGCGCGGCATCCGATGCGGGCGATGTCGACAATTCCACCCAGCACGTACTGATCAACGCCACGCACATCGCCGTGACCAGCGCCATGACCTACGCTCAGGCGACAACCCTGGTGAATACGCTCGACGCTGTTGCGCCGTCGCTGCTGGCCGATGAGATGGTGGACTATACGGTGATCGATACGATTGCCAATCTTGTCGATGCTCGAATCTGGCTGGATGGGGCGGACCTGACTGACACTGTTCGTGCAAGCAAGTACGCTCAAACGCTGATCGTGAATGACACGGCCGAGAATATCGCACATGTCCAGGACGGCGATGGCACGATCGGTAGCGGCGACGCGGACGTATTCTCGAGAATGGATGAGATGTCGGACGGTGGCATTATCGCGAGCGCTTCCGCAGGTAGCCAGACCATTGCTGGCTCGAAGCACGGCGATGACCTCGACGGTGGCGCCGGTGACGACACGCTGTACGGCAATGACGGGGACGACTGGCTGTACGGCGGTGACGGCAACGACACCCTGTATGGCGGTGACGGTCGCGATGTGCTGTATGCAGGCAGTGCAGCCGGTGCAGGCGCCGGCACGAACTACCAATCCGCGTCGGACTTTATCTATGGTGGTAATGGCGGCGATAATATGTACGGCAGCGGTACCACGGGTAACGACGATCGCGACCAGTTTGTGTATGCGGGAACCACGCGGGCTACGCTGATCGCCGAGTCCGGCACCTTCACCACAAACCGTGATTACATCAACAACATCGGTTACGGCGACACGATCACGTTTGCGGGCGTGGACAGCACAAACGTGTTCTTCCGTGGAACGTCCGGTGTGGCGAGCAGCTCGGTTGACGCTGGCATCTTCGCTATTTCGATCAGCTATGAGCGCAATGTCATGGCCGCCAACTGGGATGACACGGGCACGCTCAAAGTGACGAAGGTTAATATCGACATTGCCAACATCGAGGGGAATTTTGATGGCATTGCAGATATGACCATCATCGTCGTCGGGACCGACATTGACTTGAACTGGACCGGCCAGTCGCTCGGGTTCGGTGCCTGATGGGATGATGTAGTCTAACGTTGCCTGGAAAGTTTGCCAAGCAAGCGTTCGAAAAACCCGCTTCCGGACGGAGGCGGGTTGTGGAATGTCACATTGAACTCGCCGCAAGCGGCCCGCGAAGCGTGGATTCGCCTGCCTGCCAGCCCTGACCGCCGGCCAGGACTAGCCGCCGGGTTGTTTCCTTCTGATATCATGCAGGCCTACTGACGGTTGCCAGCACTTGCCCGGACGCCGATGCCGTCCATGACGACATACTGTTTGACTGCTCATCCCTTCCAGATGCGCATCAGGTCCAACGGTGCAACGCCAGACCATCATGACTCCCATGGCAGCCATTTCCAGGCCATATTAATACTTCAAAGTTCACATGCACACCCTTCCACCATGCCCGCAATGCCAGTCCTCGTTGACTTATGAAGACGGTACCGGCCAATATGTTTGCCCGGAATGCGCCCATGAGTGGCCGGTCCAGGCTGCCGATACCACTAGCGCTAGCGTGCGTGTCTACAAAGATGCTTCGGGCAATATCCTCCAGGATGGCGACACCGTCACCGTGATCAAGGACCTGAAACCGAAGGGTTCGGGCGGCGTGATCAAGCAAGGCACCAAGGTCAAGAATATCCGCCTGGTCGATGCCGACCACGACATCGACTGCAAGATCGACGGCTTCGGCGCCATGAGCCTGAAGACGGAATTCGTGCGCAAGGTATAGCACATCCCTGCGCACATTCTTTGCGCACCTGAGACCAGGCCCTGCGGTACCAGGCGCCGTCTAGTGCAACGCGCCTGTCGCCTCGCGGGTGAGCACGATCTCGAGGTATTCGGCCGGCACCACCATTGAATCGGGTCCGGCCGTATTGAAGCGGTCGATCAGGGCCAGCAGATCTTGTTCGAGCGCTTCGGCCGCGTTTGGCGCCAGCGCCGCAAACGCGCGGTTGAGCGGGCCGTAGTAATCGCGGAACACATGCACAAAATGCGTGGGCGAGGCGTAGCGGAAGTTGAACATCTTGCGCGTGATGCACGCCTGGAGCGCATCGGCGCCGAACAACTGGCGCACATGGTCTTCATTCCCCCACAGTAACGGCGACGCCAGCCCGGCCGGCGGCGGCATGTGCTTGCCGACCGCCTTGAACAGCTGGCCGATGAAACCTTCGGGCGTCCAGTTCGCCATGCCGATGCGCCCGCCCGGCCGCACCACGCGTTGTATCTCGGCGGCGGCGCGCGCTTGGTCGGGCGCGAACATGACGCCGAAGGTGGACAGGGCGACGTCGAAGCTGGCGTCGGGGAAGGGCAGCGCCTCGGCGTCGGCCTCGCGAAAATCGATCGCCAGGCCTTCGGCGGCGGCGCGCGCCCGGCCTTTCTCGAGCAGCGCGGGCACATAATCGGTGGACGTGACGCGGGCGAAACGGCGCGCCGCGGCCAGCGTGGCATTGCCGTTGCCGGCGGCGATGTCGATGACGCGCTCGCCGGCGCGCACATCGGTGGCTTCGGCGAGCAGTTCGCCGACGATCTGCAGGGTGACGCCAACGACGGCGAAGTCGCCGCTGGCCCAGGTGGCCTGCTGACGCTGCTTGATCGCGGCGAGATCGGGGCCAGGGGCGCCGGGGCTGGCCGGTGTCGATGGGGTGGGTTGGACTGGATTGGTCATGATGGAACCTCCTGGAACAGAGACGTTTTCAATATGACTGGCCATGCCGCCTTCTTGTTCGCCACTGCACCTTGTGCCTCCTCAATCCAGTAGCGGGAATTCGGTTGGCCGACTAGACTCCAATAACAAAGCAGGCATCGCATGCTGCGTCACCTCTGAGAGGAGCCAGTCAATGATACGCCGTCTAGTTCCGCGTGGCGTTGCCGCCATTGCCGCATTGCTCATTGTGGCCATTACCGTTACCGGCGCCGTGGCGCTCGCCGCCATGCCGTCGCTCTGGTCCGGGCGCGGCACAGCCAATACCAGCTTCGATCCGCTGTTCGCCGGCACCGCCGGCGCCACTTGCGCACCGGCACGCGCGGGCGCGCCGCCGCTGCTGGCCCATCTGGTGCAGGCCCAGGCCCAGCCCCAGCCTCGAAGCCAGGCCCCGTCTGAGACCCGCCCCTTCGCACCCGGCCAGCAGGCCCCGGCCAAGGCCGGCGACAAAGTCGCCACCAAGCCGGGCAAGGCCGCCCCACCGCCGCTGTACGACAATCTCGGCAAGCTGCACGTGCCGATCACCACCGCCAGCAAGCGCGCCCAGGCCTATTTCGACCAGGGCATCCGCCTCACCTTCGCCTTCAACCATGCCGAGGCGGCGCGCGCCTTTCGCGCCGCGCAAGACGCCGACCCCGACTGCGCCATGTGCTACTGGGGCGAGGCACTGGTGCTGGGCCCCAACATCAATGCCCCCATGTTTCCCGAGGCCGTCGCACCGGCAGTGGCCGCCGCGGCCGAGGCCAGCCGCCTGGCGCCGCGCGCCCGGCCCGAAGAACAGGCCGTGATCCGCGCCGTGGCGCGCCGCTACAGCGCCGATCCCGGCGCCGACCGGGCCGTGCTCGACAAGGCCTACGCCGATGCCATGACCGAGGCCGCGCGTCGTTTCCCCACCCACGACACCATCCAGGTGCTGTTCGCCGAATCTCTGATGGACCTGTCACCCTGGGACTACTGGGCGGCCGGTGGCGCCCAGCCCAAGAACCGCACAGCCGAGCTGGTCGCGGCGCTCGAAAAGGTACTGGCGCGCAACCCGACCCATGCCGGGGCCGCCCACTATTACATCCATGCCATGGAAGCCTCGACCCGGCCAGAAAAAGCCCTGCCCGCGGCACGCGTGCTGGCCAGCCAGATCCCGGGCGCCGGCCACATCGTCCACATGCCTTCGCACATCTATTACCGGCTCGGCATGTACCGCGAAGCGCTGCGCTCGAACGTCCTGGCGGTGGCCACCGACGAGCGCTATTTCGCCGACGCGGCCAGCGATCCCGTCTACCGGGGCGCCTACTACCCGCACAACATCCACTTCGTGATGGTATCGGCCCTGATGGGCGGCGATGGCCGCACGGCGCTCGAGGCGGCTCGCAAGCTCGACAAGGTGATCACGCCCGACCTCCTGAAAGCCATCGGCGCGCTGCAGCCGGTCAAGTCGGCGCCCTATTTTGCGCATGTCCAGTTCAGCGATGCCGACACCCTGCTCGCCCTGCCCGATCCCGGCCCCGAATTCGTGCTGGTGCAGGCGATGTGGCATTACGCCCGCGCCGTCGGCCATGCGCGCAAGGGCGACTTCGATGCGGCCGCGCGCGAAGTCGCTGCACTCGACAAGATTGAAAGGAGCAGCGACTTCAAGGCCATAAACGACTGGAATATTCCTGGCAAAGAAATTGTCTAGACGGCCCGCTCGGTGGCGCAGGCCAGGATCGCCGACGCGCGAGGCGACTTGCCGCGCGCGATCAGCGCCTACCGCAGTGCAATCGCGGTGCAGGATGCGCTGCCCTATATGGAACCGCCCTACTGGTATTACCCGATACGCCAGTCGCTTGGCGTGGCCCTCTTGCGCAGCGGCCAACCTGATGAGGCAGAGAAAGTGTTCCGCGACACACTGGCACGCACCCCGAGCAATAGCTGGGCGCTGCGGGGCTTGATGGAGGTATACCGCAAGCGCGGTGACGAAGCTGCACTCGCGGCGGCACAAAAGCAATTTGTCACCACCTGGTTGGGCAAACCGGACGGGCCAGCGCTGTCGGCGCTCTAATGCCCTGTATTAAAAGCAAGTGTGTGCCTGAGGCCCCGCCTGGGCGCTGGTGCTGTAGGGTGTACGGCTTCGCCGTACACGCGTCCAAATCACGTGCGCTTGTGGCAGTGCATGCCTGTGCTGGACGCGTGGACGGCGAAACCGTCCCATCCTACCTGCTCCTCGCATGCAAATCAGGCGACACAGCAAGCCCGTTGTCATTTAAGCTAGGAGCCCACAACTCCATAAGAGGTTCCGATGATTGCCAAGCCTTCGTTCTACGCGTCGTGCGCCGCCCTGGTTCTGTCCGGTCTGTGCGCCGTACCGGCGCTGGCTGCGAACGCCGCCCGGCCGCTGCAGCCGATCGAAACGCTCGTGGTGCCGCGCTATATGGGCGTCTGGTACGAGATCGCAAAATTCCCCAACGCTTTCCAGAAAAAGTGCGTCGGTGATACCACCGCCACCTACAACGTGGGCGAGGATGGACGGGTGCAGGTGGTCAACCGCTGCCGCACCACCGACGGCACATCCGAAGTGGCCGATGGCGTCGCGCGCCAGCTCGGCGGTGCGACCTCGCCCAAGCTCAAGGTGCGCTTCGCACCGGCTTTCCTGTCCTTCATCCCGATGGTGTGGGGCGACTACTGGGTGATCGACCTCGACGACAAATACCAGCTGTCCGCCGTGAGCGAGCCCAAGCGCGAGTATCTGTGGATCCTGTCTCGCACACCCCAGGTCGCCCCGGCCGACTATGACGCCCTGCTCACGCGCCTGACGGCCCAGGGGCTGGATGTTTCCAAACTGGTACGCACCTCGCAAACCCAACTGCAACAGCCGGCGCAATAAAGGCCAGGCGTCGATGCCGCGATCGCACAGGGTGTCATCGTCCAGGCATCATCGTGCCTGGAAATTCCTGCTGCCGTCCCCATGTTCAGAAACAGCATGACGAAATAACGCCAACGCCCGGTTGGCGATCTTGCTTTCTTGAAGAATGGTCACCTTGCCAAACCTGTATGCCGGCGCCGCCACAGTCGTGGCCTGCCTGCTGGCGTCGAATGTCCATGCCCTGCCCGCCCCCGCAGGCAATGCCGATCCGCTGGCAGCACTGGTCAACGCCTACCGAGCCGCCCCCGGCGACTGCGACGGCAGTCCCGCCGCGCCCGCACTCGCCCTCACCCCGCAACCGGCACTGGCCGGACTGCGGATCGGCGTCGGCACCTTCATCGAGTCCGCCCTGGAGCGCGCCGGCTATGCCGCCGAGCAAGCGCAGGCGGTCTATGTCACCGGGCCCGAAGATGCCCGGGCCGCCATGACCGTGCTGGCCCAGAAATACTGCAAGGTATTGTTGAGCGATCAATTTTCGGCGGTGGGCAGCTACCGCGAAGGGACGACCTGGACTGTCGTGCTGGCGCGGCCGGCCCCGCCGCTGCCGTCGATGACCTACCCCGACTGGCGCGAGGCCGGCCGCGAAATCCTGGATGAAGTCAACCAGGCGCGCGCCAGCGCCCGCTCCTGCGGCGACCAATCCTTCAAGCCAGCCCCGCCCCTGATCTGGAATCCAGCACTGGGAAACGCCGCGCTGGCCCACAGCGAGGACATGGCAACGCGCCGCTATTTCAGTCACAACGCCCGGGATGGCAGCCAGGCCGCCGACCGCGCCGCGCGCGCCGGCTACACCTGGCGCCGGGTAGGCGAGAACATCGCCTTCGGCCAGCGCTCGCCGCGCGAGGCGGTCGAGGGCTGGCTCGATAGCCCGGGCCACTGCGCCAACATCATGAACCGGGATTTTACCGAGATGGGTGCGGCCTATGGCGTGACCCCACAACAGCAGGCGGGCATCATCTACTGGACCCAGGTGTTCGGCACGCCGCGCTAGCCGCGGCAAGCCCCTCCGTCCACGAGGCGCTCGCCAGGCCCGTCCCGCTTTCGTCCCGGATTGCACGCGTGGCGTGCCGCTCCTGAAAGCTGCTTCGGATAGACTGCCTCTCAACATCAACCTCCCCGCCGCGATACGCCGGCCCTGTCCCATGACCCAGTCCCAACCACGACTCGGCCTCGTCTGCATTACCGTTTCCAAGGACGTGCGCTACCGCGCGCTGACGCGCAAGCGCCTGCTCGAGCATTCCGAGGATGGCCAGCGGCGCTTGCTCGAAGACATCTACCGCGACAATATCCAGACCCTGGACAACGCCCTGCGCTACTGCGAGCGCGAAGGCATCGCCCTGTACCGCATGCCGTCCTCGATCTTTCCCTTTGCCGACACGCCATTTGGGCTGGAGATCTTGCAACAATTCAAGGAAACCCTGGGCCGCTCGGGCCGGCGCGCGATCGAGCGCGGCATCCGCCTGGTGATGCATCCCGACCAGTTCGTGGTGCTCAGTTCGGATTCGGATGACGTGGTCGCCAATAGCGTCAAGATCCTGCAAATGCACGCCGACATCATGGACTTGCTGGACCAGCCCCGTTCGCCATGGGCGCTGCTCGAAATCCATGGCGGCAAGGCCGACCGCGAAGACAAGCTGGTCGCGCGCATCGCCGAATTGCCAGATGCGATCCGCTGCCGCATCGGCCTGGAGAATGACGAATATGCCTACAGCGCCGACGAGATCCACGCGGTCTGCGTGCGCGCCGGCGTGCCGATGGTATTCGATGCCCACCACCACATCGTACATGAAAAGCTCGACAGCTACGAGCACCCGAGCGTGGCTGCCACGGTGGCCAAGGCGCGCGCCACCTGGCCCGACCCCGCGCACCAGCTGGTGCACATCTCGAATGGCCGCGAAGGCTTCAACGACCGCCAGCATTCCGACCTGATCGCGACCATGCCTTCGTCCTACCTCGCCGCGCCGTATATCGAGATCGAGGCCAAGCTCAAGGAAGAAGCGATCCGCGGCCTGGATGGCTGGTGCACGCGGTTCGCGCCGGCGCCGGCCTGAGTCAACAGCCCGCCATCAGGCGTCGGCCAAGCGCCCGAGCCAGGGCACGATCACGTCGCACAGCGCCTCGGGCGCTTCGAGCGGAATCATGTGCCCGCTGTCTTCGACCAGCGCGAACTGCGCGCCCGCGATCCCTGCATGCAGCTCCTGCGCTTCTTCCAGACTGCGCAGCCGATCGTGCCCCGCCGCGACCACCAGGGTCGGACAGCGGATCGCATCGAGCAGGTGCAGATCACCCGGCCGCTCGACCATCGACTGATTACGAAACGCCGCGCCGCCCAGACGCACGCCCATCATGCGCACGCGTTCGATCAGCGCTTCGTTTTCCCGTTCTTGCGGATGCAGCGAACTGGCGATCGCGGTGCGGCTCAATCCCGCGAACGATACTGAAGGCGCAGCCTTCGCCACCGTGCGCTTGCTCTGGCGGACGGCGTCGGAATCGGGGCGGGTCGAGGTGGCGATCAGCACCAGCGCGCGCACGCGCTCGGGCGCCTGGCGCACCATCTCGCGCGCCACATAGCCGCCCATCGAAAAACCAATGAGAATGAAGGATGGCGGCGCGTCGGCCAGCGCGCGGCGCGCCAGGTCCTCGAGGGTGGAATCGTGACGCAGGTCGGCATGCACCAGCGGCCCAAATGGAGCCAGCCGCCCGCGCACGTCGTCCCATAGCGTTTCGTCGGCCATATAGCCGGGAACCAGCAGGATAGTCATCGCGCCATCATAGCAAAGGCGCGCGGATGAAGCAGGTCAGGCCGCCTTCCTGGGCAGGATGTCGCTGGCCATGATTTCACCGAACGGCCCGGTGAGCGACTGCTCGCCCTGCGCCTTGCCTTTACCCAGCAGCGGGAACACCAGTTCGGCGAAGCGGTACGATTCTTCCAGGTGCGGATACCCCGACAGGATGAAGGTCTCGATGCCGAGCTCCGCATACTCGCGCATGCGCGCCGCCACGGTCTCGGGATCACCCACCAGCGCCGTGCCCGCGCCGCCGCGCACCAGTCCCACGCCGGCCCACAGATTGGGCGAGATCTCGAGCTGGTCGCGCCGTCCGCCATGCAGGGCGGCCATGCGGCGCTGGCCGACCGAGTCCATCTTCGCGAACGCGGCCTGCGCCTTGGCGATGGTGTCGTCGTCCAGGTGGCTGATCAACTCGTCGGCCGCGCGCCAGGCTTCTTCATTGGTCTCGCGCACGATCACATGCAGGCGGATGCCGAACTTGAGGGTGCGCCCGTGCTTCGCGGCGCGCGCGCGGATATCGGCCAGCTTCTCGGCCACCGCCGCGGGCGGCTCGCCCCAGGTCAGGTAGACGTCCATCTGCTCGGCCGCCAATTCGTGCGCCGGCTCGGACGAGCCGCCGAAGTACAGCGGCGGATACGGTTTCTGCACCGCCGGATACAAAGTCTTGGCGCCCTTGACCTGGATGTGGGTGCCGTCGAAATCGTAGCCCGCCGCACCGCCCTCGCCGGCCATGCTGGCGCGCCAGACCTTGAAGAATTCGCTCGAGATCTCGTAGCGTTTGGCATGGTCGGCGAACAGGCCGTCGGCTTCGAGCTCGCCCTGGTCGCCACCGGTGACGACATTGACCAACAGGCGCCCGTTCGACAGGCGATCGAAGGTGGACGCCATGCGCACCGCCAGTCCCGGTGTCGACAGGCCGGGCCGGATCGCGACCAGGAACTTGAGTTTGGTGGTGACGTGAATCAGCGACGAAGCGACGATCCAGGCGTCCTCGCAGGAGCGCCCGGTCGGCAGCAGCACGCCGTCGTAGCCGAGGGTATCGGCGGCGACCGCGACCTGTTTCAGGTAATCGGCGTCGACCGCGCGCGCTCCCTTGCTGGTGCCGAGGTAGCGGCTGTCGCCATGGGTGGGGATGAACCAGAAGATATTCGGGGATGACATGGTGGCTCCTTGGTGATTCAAGCGGCAGCGGCGGTGCGCACGCGTGCCTGGAGTTCGTCGTCCAGTTGTTCGATGCCTTCGGCCACGCGCTCGGCGATCGGCGCCGCCAGGCGGGTGCCGCGCTCGCTGTCCCAGGCGATTTGCTCGGACGTCGCATAGATGCTCGACAGGATCGCGCGCGCCGACATCGAGGCCAGCACGGGCCGCAGTGCGTAGTCGAGCGCCAGCAGGTGCGACTGGCTGCCGCCGGTCGCCAGCGGCAGCACGGCCTTGCCGCGCAGGCCATCTTGCGGCAGCAGGTCGAGGAACAGCTTGAGCATGCCGGTGTAGGCCGCCTTGTAGATCGGCGTGGCCACCACCAGCGCATCGGCCTGAGCCACCAGCGCCAGCGCACGCGCCAGCTCGGGGTCGTTGACATCCATGCGCAGCAGGGCCGGGCCAGGCAGTTCGCGCACCTCGATGCGCGTCGTGCGCCAGCCGTGGATGGCGAGTTTTTCGCCGACGTGGTGCAGCAGGCGGCTGCAGGACGACTGCGACGACGGGCTACCGCCCAGCAAGATGACGCTCATGGTGCATTCCAGTAGTGACAACGATCGTCACAGCGTAATGCGCGCGCCCGAGCTTCCCAACGAATCGTTTCGCCCATCGATATGCGTTTGCCGTTTTAACTTTTCGCGCATATGGATGACCGGATTTCTTCGTTCACGCGGCAGCACCCGAGGGAGCAAGATGACACCTCATCCAAGATCGGCAGCGTTCATCCATGTCTTCCATCCTGCAACAATTGCGTCCACAAGACGCCCATGCCTCGGCATCCGCACCGGATCCGCTGGCCATCGCCGCCGACCTGGCAGAGCGCCTGGCCGCCACCGCCGTCGAGCGCGACCGCGCCGGAGGTCACCCCAAGCACGAGCGTGAACTGATCCGTGCTTGCGGCCTGCTGACGCTCTCGATCCCGGTTGAATTCGGCGGCCAGGGCGCCGACTGGGCCACCGTGATGGCGGCCGTGCGCATCCTGGCGAAAGCCGACAGCGCGCTGGCCCACCTGTTCGGCTTCCACCACCTGCAACTGGCCGGCATCCAACTATATGGCAGCGAGCTGCAGCAACGCAGCCTGCTCACCGCCACCGTGCGCCAGAAGCTGTTCTGGGGGAACGCACTGAACCCGCTCGACAAGCGCACCCGCGCCACCGCCTCGCCGGCCGGCTACATCCTCGACGGGGTAAAAAGTTTTTCATCGGGTTCGGTGGGCTCCGACTGGCTGACAGTGTCGGCCTGGGACAAGGAAGCCGACGCCGCCTTGATCGCGGTGGTGCCGACCGAGCAGGCCGGCGTTCACGTGGAAGCCGACTGGGACGCCTTCGGCCAGCGCCAGACCGATAGCGGCAACGTCCACTTCGACAAGGTCTACCTGCCCACCGCACTGGTGCTGCAAGCGCCTGGCCAGGCCCCAACCGCGCGCTCGACCTTGCGCTCCCAGGTCGCCCAGCTGGTCATGACCAATCTGTATCTCGGCATCGCGCAAGGCGCGTTCGAGGCCGCGCGCGATTACACGCTGGAACAGGCGCGCCCCTGGTTCGCGTCCGGCGTCGACGATGCGCTCGACGATCCCTTCACCCAGCACCGCTACGGCCAGCTGTGGCTGACCGTGCGGCCGGCCGTGGTGCTGGCCGACGAGGCCGCGCGCCAGCTCGACGCCGCCCTGCGCAAGGGTGAGGCCGTGACCGAGCGCGAACGCGGCACCGTCGCGATCGCGGTGGCCGAGGCCAAGGTGCTGGCGCACCGCGCCGCGATCGAGATCAGCAACCAGATGTTCGAGCTGCTCGGCGCGCGCGCTACCTCCGCGCGCTTCGGCTTCGACCGCTTCTGGCGCAACGCCCGCGTGCACACCCTGCACGACCCGGTCGACTACAAGCTGCGCGACCTCGGGCGCTATGCGCTCAGCGGCCGCGTGCCCGATCCGACCCCGTACTCGTGAGCGGGACCACCATGACGACGACCCCGACTCCGGCACCGGTCATCCGCATCGAGCACGCCAGCAAGGCTTTCGATCTGCCGGAAGGCGGCCGCTTCGACGCCGTGCGTGACATCTCGCTCGACATCCTCCCCGGCGAGATCTTCGGCCTGGTGGGCCGCAGCGGCGCCGGCAAATCGACCCTGCTGCGCATGATGAACCTGCTGGAAAAACCCGACAGCGGCAGCATCACCGTCTCCGGCCAGGAACTGACCACACTCAGCCCGCGTGCGCTGCGCGAGGCGCGCCGCCGCATCGGCATGATCTACCAGCACTTCAACCTGCTCGCCAACGCCACCGTGTTCGAGAACGTGGCCTTCCCCTTGCGCATCCACGGCGCCATGAACGCACCGCGCCTCAAGGCACGGGTGGCCGAATGCCTGGAACTGGTCGGCCTGGTCGACAAGGCAGGCAGTTACCCGTCGCGCCTGTCGGGCGGCCAGAAGCAGCGGGTGGCGATCGCGCGCGCACTGGCCAACTATCCGACCGTGCTGCTGTGCGACGAACCGACATCGGCCCTCGATCCGGACACCACCCGCAGCGTGCTCGATACGCTGCGCGACATCAATGCACGCCTGGGCGTGACCGTCGTCATCGTCAGCCATGAGCTGCAGGCGCTGGGCAGCCTGTGCGCACGCGCGGCCGTGGTCGAAGATGGCAGCATCGCCGAATTGTTCGACCTGCTCGACCATAGCGCCCCGCGCACGACTTCGCTCGGACGCGAGCTGCTGTACTACAGCGCCGAGACGCGACCGGGAGCTCTGCATGCTTGAGAAACTCCTGCTTGTCGCGCCCGAACTGTGGCGCGCCTTTGGCGAAACCCTGCTGATGCTGGGCATCGGTCTATCCGCCGCGGTGCTGCTCGGCGGCCCGCTCGGCGTGGCCCTGTTCCTGAGTGGCTCGGGCGAGCCAGGCCGCGGCCGCAGCATCGGCCAGGCGCTGGGCTGGCTGGTCAATACCATGCGCTCCTTCCCCTTCATCATCCTGATGGTCGCGCTGGTGCCCCTGACGCGCATCGTCGCCGGTACGTCGATTGGCCCGCTGGCGGCCAGCGTGCCGCTGTCCATCGCCGCAATCCCGTACTTTGCGCGCCTGGTCGAGCAGCAGCTGCACGAAGTGCCGCGCGGGGTGATCGAAGCGGCCGAAGCGATGGGAGCCACCCGCCTGCAGATCGTCACCCGGGTGCTGTTGCTGGAGGCCAGATCCGGCCTGGTGCTGGCACTGACCGTACTGGCGATCAGCTTCCTGTCGTATTCCGCGGTGGCCGGCGTGGTCGGCGGCGGCGGCATCGGCGACCTGGCCATCCGCTACGGCTACTACCGTTTCGAGACCGACGTCATGGTAATCACGGTGGCAATCCTGGTCGCCATGGTGCAGCTGATCCAGTTTGGCGGCGGACGCATCGCGCGCCGCCTCGACAAGCGCTGAGCCGCCATGCAGCTCCATCCAATCATAACGGAACCATCATGAGCCTATCCCGCCGCTTCCTGCTCGCCAGCCCCCTGGTGCTGGGCATCAAGCCGATCCTCGAGCAACAGGGCTACAAGGTGCGCATCGTCGAATTCAACGATTACATCCAGCCCAACTTCGCGCTGGCCGAAGGGTCGCTCGACGCGAACGTATTCCAGCACGCAACCTACCTGACCCGTTTCGCGACACAGCACAAGCTGCCCCTGGCCGAGCTGGCGAAGGTGCCGACCGCGCCGATCGCGATCTACAGCAGCCGCCACAAGAGCCTCGACACCGTCAGGAGCGGCAGCACCGTGGCGCTACCAAACGACCCGACCAACCAGGCGCGCGACCTGGCTGCCGCCTACCGCTCGCGCGCCTTCCTCGACGTCACCAACAAGCACTTCGCCGACTACGCCAAGACCGATTACCAACTGGCGCGGCAATCGCCCACGGCCGGAGCAAAGTAATGGCGCGCCGCATCCGCTATGAGACCACGCACGGCGGCGGCACCCTGCGCGAACAGTTGCTCCGACAAGGCCCGCGACTGGCGCAGGCCCATGCGGGCAGTCAGGTCGAGATCGCCCCCCCTGCCCACTATCCAGGCAGCCTGACGCATATAAAAAGACCATCACCAAAGGACCATCATGAAACGAAGAAGCCTGTTGCAACTGGCCGCCAGCGGCGTCGCCCTCGTCGCCCTACCTGCGCGCGCGGCGCCGCTGGAAGAACTGCGTCTCGACTACGCCCATTATTCGCCCACCAGCCTGGTGCTGCGCCACTTCGGCTGGCTCGAAGAAGAATTCAAGGCCGACGGCACCCGCATCAAGTGGGTGTTTAGCGCCGGCAGCAATCGCGCCCTCGAATACCTGAATGCGAACAGCATCGACATCGGCTCGAGCGCCGGCCTGGCCGCCCTGCTGGCCCGCGCCAACGGCAATCCGATCCGCACGCCCTACCTGTTCTCGCGGCCCGAATGGACCGCGCTGGTGGTGCCGAAGAATTCCCCGATCCGCAGCCTGGCCGACCTGAAAGGCAAGAAGGTCGCCGCCACCAAGGGCACCGATCCCTATCTGTTCCTGCTGCGCGCCTTGCAGACGGTGGGCCTGAAGCGCACCGACATCGAGCACGTCAGCCTGCAGCATGCCGACGGCCGCGCGGCGCTGGAACAGGGTCGCGTGGATGCCTGGGCCGGCCTCGATCCACATATGGCGGCGGCCGAACTGGAAGGCGGCGCGCGCCTGCTGTACCGGAATGTCGGCTTCAATACCTATGGTTTCCTGAACGTGCGCGAGGACTTCCTTGCCACCCGCGCGAGCGACACCGCGCGCGTGATCAAGGCCTATGAGCGCGCCCGCGCCTGGACCCGCGCCAATCCATCCGAAGCGGCCAGGATCCTGTCGACCGAAGCCAAGGTGCCGCTGCCGGTCGCGCTGCTGCAGGTAAAACTGCGCTCCGACTTCAGCAACGCCCAGCCGACCGCCGAACACCTGCGCGCGCTGCAACTGGCGGCGCCGATCCTGCGCGACGAGGCGCTGGTGCGTCCCGGCACCGACCTCGACAAGGCAATCGCCGGCCTGGTCGATACCGGCTTCGCACGCCAGCTGACGCGGGCCTGAAATGGAACACCACGCCATTACCCTGGATGCGCCAGCGCGGCCGCAGCGTGCGCGGCGCCGCATCGGCTTTCCACTTGGCTTGCTGCTGCCGGCGCTGGCCCTGATCGGCGCCGAGGTCGGCGTACGCGCCGGCCTGGTGCCCGCCAACCTGCTGCCGCCGCCAAGCGCCATCCTCGAATCGCTGTCATGGCTGCTGGAAAACGGCCTGGCCGGCCATGTCGGCGCCAGCACGCTGCGGGTGGCGGCCGGCTTCGCCGCCGGCACCCTGCTGGCCCTGCCGCTGGGCGCGCTGGTGGCCCTGAACCGGCGTGCCGAAGCGATATTCGATCCCAGCTTCCAGGCGCTGCGCGCGATTCCCTCGCTAGCCTGGGTGCCGTTGCTGCTGCTCTGGTTCGGCATCGACGAAGCCCCAAAAATCATCCTGATCGCGATCGGCGCTTTCTTCCCGGTGTATATGGGCGTGGTGGCGGGCATCCGCGGTGTCGACCGCGGCCTGACCGAGGTCGGGCTGCTGTATCGCCTGCCTCCGCTGGCGCTGGCGCGCAGGGTCTTGCTGCCGGCGGCCCTGCCCTCGGTGCTGACCGGCCTGCGCAACGGCCTCAGTCTGGCATGGATGTTCATGGTAGCGGCCGAACTGATCGCCGCCAGCCGCGGCCTGGGCTACCTGCTGACCGATGGCCGCGAATCGAGCCGCGCCGACATCATGCTGGCGGCCATCGTGCTGCTGGCCCTGCTGGGCAAGGCCAGCGACAGCGCGATGCAGGCGCTCGAACGGCGCTGGCTGGCCTGGCGCGACAGTTATGTGGACAAGGAGACCCGATGAGCGCCTTCCTCGACATCGCCATCGACGAAAAACGCCACGGCGCGCGCAGCGTGCTGCGCGGCCTGCACCTGAAAGTGGGCCAGGGAGAGATCGTCAGCCTGGTCGGCGCCAGCGGCTGCGGCAAGAGCACCTTGCTGTCGACCGTGGCGGGACTGGACCGCGAATACCGCGGCGCGGTGCGTCTCGATGGTCGCCAGTTGACGGGGCCGGACGCCGACGTTGGCCTGGTATTCCAGGCCCCGCGCCTGTTCCCGTGGTTGACTGTGGCGCAGAACGTCGTCTTCGGTGGCCATCACCGGCCCAACCTGGAGCGGGCCCATGCCCTGCTCGAGGAAGTCGGCTTGAAGGGCTATGGCGATGCACTGCCCAAGCAGCTATCTGGCGGCCAGGCCCAGCGCGCGGCGATCGCGCGCGGGCTGTACCTCGAACCGCACGTGCTGCTGCTGGACGAACCGTTTTCGGCGGTCGACGCGTTTACCCGCATGCGCCTGCAGGACCTGCTGGCCGATGCGGCGCGCCAGCGCGGCTTGACCGTGCTGCTGGTAACGCACGATATCGACGAGGCGATTTATCTCAGCGACCGGGTGGTGCTGATGGATGGCGTGCCCGGACCGGTGCGCGCCGAGTTCACCAACGATGCGCCATGGCCGCGCGAACGCGGCAAGCTGGCGCTGTCGCCATTGAAACCGGCGATCCTCGACAGCCTGCACGCGGTGCACGCCATTTAAGTGTTGCGCATCTGCGCCTGCGACACATTGCTGCCCGGCGGGACGCTCTGGGTCAGCCAGACATTGCCGCCGATGGTCGAGCCGGCGCCGATGGTGATGCGGCCCAGGATGGTGGCGCCGGCGTAGATGACGACGTCGTCCTCGACGATCGGATGGCGCGGCGTGCCCTTGACCAGGGCGCCGCTGTCGTCGACCGGGAAGCGCTTGGCGCCCAGGGTCACCGCCTGGTACAGGCGCACGCGCTCGCCCAGGATGGCGGTTTCGCCGATCACGACGCCGGTGCCGTGGTCGATGAAGAAGCTGCCGCCGATCTGCGCGCCGGGGTGGATATCGATCCCGGTGAGCGAGTGGCCGATATCGGCCGCGACCCGCGCCAGGAACGGTACGCCCAGGCGGTTGAAGCAGTGCGCGATGCGATGGTAGAGAATGGCGATAGTGCCGGGATAGCACAGCATGATCTCGGCCACTGAGGTGGCGGCCGGATCGCCCGCCAGCGCGGCCTGCACGTCGGACACCAGCAGCGAGCGCACGCCCGGCAGCCCGGCCGCAAACTCGCGCGTGATGGCGCGGGCACGCTCGGCCAGCACGACATCCTCGGTTTGATCGTCGTCGGCGGAAAAGTCAGGCGAGAAGCGCAGGGCGCGCCGCACCTGTTCGGCCAGGCGGTCGAGCGCGACGTTGAGCGTGTCGGCAACGTAGTAGTCGATGCTCTCGGCATTCAGGTCGGGACGGCCGTAATGCGTCGGGAACAGGGCGGCAGAAATGCCGTCCACGATCTGGCGTACGACGTCGCGTGAGGGTAGCTCGCGCACCCTGCCCTGGTGCCGGATATTGTGGGTGGATTCGCGCGAGGTGCGCAATGCGTCGATGACGGGCCCGAGGTGCCATTGCACCGACCCGCCTTGATGGGGAAATTCGCTGTTCATTTTGCCGAGCCTATCCGAATCGAATGTCGATGCCTACGATTTTATTTGCATTTTGATATGCGTGTTTTGATGCGCTTGTATTCGGGGCTCCGGCAACGGTCGACCTTGCCGAGCAGCAGTTTCTAAGGCAACATCAAGTACCGATTCCTTCTTGTAACGACACGACCATGAACCTGCCTTCCCACCAGCTCAGCATGACGGTGCTGATGACGCCTGACACCGCCAATTTTTCCGGCAATGTGCACGGCGGCACCATCCTGAAATTGCTTGACCAGGTTGCCTACGCCTGCGCCAGCCGCTACGCCGGGCGCTATGTGGTGACGATGAGCGTCGACCAGGTGACGTTTCGGCAGCCGATCCATGTGGGCGAGCTGGTGACTTTCCTGGCGGCGGTGAACTACACCGGCCGCAGTTCGATGGAAATCGGGATCAAGGTGATTGCCGAGGACATCCGCAGCAAGGTGGTGCGCCATGTGAACAGTTGCTTCTTCACGATGGTGGCGGTGGGCGATGACAAGAAGCCGGCGGCAATTCCGCCGCTGGAACCGTCGTCGCCGGATGAGCTGCGCCGCTTTGAGGAAGCCAAGGGCCGGCGCGAGTCGCGCCTGGCGCTGGAGCGGGATCATGCGCAGCGGATCTCGGCCAAGGGGTAGGCATTGGCGCGGCGGGATTGTTTATCCTGCGCAAACGCTGCTATAATTGCGGGCTCTTGGCCTGGTAGCTCAGTTGGTAGAGCAGAGGATTGAAAATCCTTGTGTCGGTGGTTCGATTCCGCCCCGGGCCACCAAGAATTCAGCAGGACAGCAAAACGCCACCCTCGAGGTGGCGTTTTTGTTTTCAGGTCTCATTAAGCAGGCTACATCGGATCCCATCCGATCTTGGTTTGTTCCAGGTGTTCGAAGGCGTCTCGGAAGATCCTGTTTCCGGTATGCGGATTCTTTTCGGCCAGGCCTGGGATGTAAATCTGGATGATGCCCCTGGCAGGCATCCACACGGACAGGTCGGTGTCCTCGTCCAGTTCACGCTTCTTCGTTTCGCCAGGTGTCGGCTTGCGAGCTGCGTCCTGGTCGCCCACTTGCCCTCTGGTTGGGAAGGTCTGGATCGTGCCGATTCCGTAAAAGCCGAGCAGCGGCCCCGTCAGCAAGCCACGCACGACAATGTCGACCTTTCCTCCCCAACGACGAGCCACGGCGCAACTATGCCGTGCCATACCGGAGAGATGGGTGCCGCTGTGGAGCGAGCGCTGCCTGATCGTATTGAAGGCATCGGCGTCGAGCCACCAAGCGCCGCTCATGATCTGGTCCCGGTTCTGATGGTTGCCGCGCACCATCGAATGAGCAAAACGGTAGTAATAATGGGATGGGGCCAGCATTCGCTCGTCCTTGACGATCATTCCGGACTTGGGACGCTGCATGAATTTCGCGTTCAAGGCTTTCATTCTTGCCTCCGCAACTGCCGAGTTTATCTACGAGCGCTTTACCGCTCAGGATACGCTGTATCGGGCTGATCGCAAGCGCAATTGATCGCTTGGCCTGGTGCCAGCCTGCAGGCTTTCTATCCTTTCAGAACTTAACTGGGGTGCATTCCTTCTCCTTTGAACGGAATACTTCCACTATTTGCTAAGCCCCTATACGTACCGGCTGTTGTTTTATTTTCTCGATAACTGATATTTTCATCATCCTTGCGCCAAGGCGGCCGAAACCGGGCGAAGATCAAGCATCAGCACCAAATCAGCGTCAGCGTCAACAGTCGAGCATTCCAACGAAGCGTCAGGAGGGTGACCATGACATCATATGTCGATACTCTGTTGGTCAAACACGTAAAATTAAGTTCGATCGATGAGGCGCAGCTCGCGCGAAGACAGGTTTCTCTGGACGACAGTCTGAGCTTGTTGCAGAGCCTTTCCAAGGAATTCAACAACGACGCCTCGAACGCGAAATTCGCCGAATGTGTTGGCGTGATGGCCATCCTTACCACGGTCGTCAGTGACATCGTGCGTGATACGGTGGGCGTCGCCGTATCCAAGACAAACAAGCTCATGGACTTTGGCCTCAAAAAAGGATACGACAAGGCCCGTGCAATTAAATGGAAAGACAATCGCTACGAAGATCTCATCAAATCCATTGAAAATAATGGCGGATACCTGGAGAATCTTGCGAAACTCGACAAATCTGGAATGACGACAATGGTCGTCGTCACGCATAAGCACATGCTTATGAACTTCATTGGACTGAAAGGTTTTACAGAAGATTCCAAGGAGGCACGGATGGCACTAAGCAACGCTATCAGATCGCTGGAAAAAAACATTAAAGCACTCGAAAAACAACGACAGCAAGTCCAGTTCTATCTCGATACAGGAACAGGCGCCACACCACAGCAAATGTTCACACCGCAGCAATCCCCTCTACGTCTTCCCTGACGCCATGCCAGCCAGCAACGCCCGCCACCCCACTGCAGCGAACCGCATGAGGAGACCGAAGTGCGACCAAGGCAGAGGATTGAAAATCCTTGTGTCGGTGGTTCGATTCCGCCCCGGGCCACCAAGAACATACCTCACGAAACGCCCACTCATCGAAGTGGGCGTTGTCGTTTCTAAGATCCGCAGTCCTCGTGTCCGGTCTATCTCCGGTCGGGTTCAATCCTAGCGCCAGTGCAGCGCCTCTTCCCAAGCCGCATCTCTCGTTGAGTGGTCTCTAAACAGACCTAAGCAAAGCAACCAATCGATGCAACCCAGCTGATTAACTGAACTATACTTGTGCGAACACTCACAAATAAGTTTCAATACATCATTTAGAGGTAACCGGCCAGAGCGGCGTTGAATCTTTCGATTTCACGAGCTGGCACAAATCCTCTCCGAGTTCAACGAGCCATGAGCGCATGCTGGCGGCGGGCTTACCGATATGGGCCGTCATTTGCAGTTAGCCTGAGCTGGTGGCCGTGGAATGCGAGCCGGCGCCGGCGATTGCCAGCTCATTTGCAGATAGCGTGAGCTCGAGCTCACCTTCATTTGCAGTTAATTCGAGCCGAAGTCCGTCTTGAATGCAAGCACGGCCGGTGGAATGCGAGCAGCTACGACTATTCGGCCGCATGCATTTTCGAACTCTTTTGATATTCTGCCATCAAGGTATGCAATGGCTACGGCAGTGAGGACGTCGCGCCACGACTTCGGAGGAAGGGATGCAATGGGCCCGACAGTGCCTAACCACATGGCTGGTAGTTTCAATATCTTGGATACGGTATAGATCGTTGTCGAACGCTATCTGCCATATGGTTGAGGACTGTTCTGCGGCGGCAATCCATTCAGCCTCATCCTCGCTGCCATTCATGCCAAAAAAGGGATTGTGGTGAAAAAAATCACCAAAGAGTTCATAACAATCTTTCGCGTATCTGCGAGTATCAAGGATATGTTCGTGCCAAAATCGGTCTAAATCTCGGCTAGGGACAATTGGTAAATCCGGAGCGGCTTTTGCTAAAGCAAGGAATCGTTTATAGTCGAGTTCCGCCTCAGTTATCCGTTTTAGATCCCAGCCACAGTAACTCGCGCCACCTAATTTTATTCTCGTTTGCGAAAAATCCCATTTGTCTACCAATGTTAATGCGGACTTCAACATTGCACGATCTATCGCAATATTTAGATCCTCGGAGACCTCTATTTTCGGAACCTGTTCCATGTGCGCACCTTGTCGAATATTTACATAGCACGATAGGCACATTAGACGTGTGCCTATCGTAGCTTAGTTACCAGTCTGGATTTGCGCAAGCCGTTCGTCGGAAACCTCAGTTGGCCGAAAGTATTACATTTAGCTGGTTACATCCTGAAGGGTAATGTTCATTACCTGATCTATTGCCTTGCTACCCCAGCCCTTTTGAATCTGCTCGGTTGTCATAGGCGCACGCATGTCTCCGGTTCTCTCGTAATGCAATACATGGATCGGCCCTTCCGTATGAATCATTGTCCATGTTTTTACTAGGGTCTGTGACGGCTGAATGACTCCCTTGTCAAAAACAAGACAGTTTCTCGACTTTACAAACGTAAATCGAGTGAACAGATTAGAGGTGGGAACAGCCTTCTCATCAAAGCGGGTCGCAAATCCAAGTTGAAGCGCCCACATCGCCCAAGGTTTTGACTGCCCATTGTGCTCGATTTTTGTCACTTTCCAACGCCCGGGCTGAGCGTTTAGTATGGATACAACGATAACCGTATTAAAATTATCTCTATCGGTTAGCGACCCCACAAGGTAAATCTCCCGCGTCTTACGATTTATCGTGCCATTCATTGTTAACGCATCCTTGCCCAGCAAGCTTTCTTTTGCGCCGTATAATACTCTGTCCCCAAGCCCATCTCTTCCGCCCTCCGTTTGAGCTTGCGCGCTTTTTCCATGAAGAGATAAGCCGGACCCTATCGCCATCGCAGCAATCTGGAAATTGCGCCTGTTAATATTCGTCATAGTTCCCCCAAGCTTGTACCCCATCGGGTATCCATCAAAAATACCGGTACCGAGAGCTAGGATCTCCCGACCTAATTATTTTACCCCTAAACCTTCATTCTTTTCTGCAACATCAATTTTTCGCAAAAACTTTGCGACGGCGAACTCGCCGATTTCCTTACCAAGGGCCTCCCCAACCGCGCATGAAAAACGAAAATGAATTCCTCCAAAAATCCGGGAGGCCGTAATCTCATTTGCCATTTCTTCTAAACTACTAAAATCTCTAGCTACACCCGGAAAATCATCATTAGTTATTTTCAGATCTATATGACGACCTTTCCCAAAATACGATTGAAGCACGGCGATAGCCGCCCCAGCGTTAGCAGAATGTCCAGAAGGATATTCCGGGTGTAAAGGCGTCTCAATTAAAGGGATCCACGTAGCGTCGCGCGAAAGGCCTGGATTATTTATGCGATCACCGTTCCGAATTGCAGTTATTGGCCTCCACAGGCGGTAGTGAAATTTAGCATCCCAAGCCGCAATGTAGGAGTCAGCAATTGCGAAATTTAGCAGCGCACCGAGGCGAGCGTGGTCGGAAAGTTGCATCGGAGACTGCGCTACAGCTTGAATTAGCGCTCGATTCCAAACTTGCACGCCACTCATTGTCCAAAAACGCGCCGCAAGTGCCATGTCCGGCGTACGTATAGAACTCGTTCTTCTTCCAAGGTTTCTCACTTCATTATAGCTTTCGGCAAACACCTTTCCCTCAAGCGCGGGGGGCGCTACGGGACGGAACTGACTTCCTGTACGAAGGAGCCAAGGAGGAGAATTTCCAAGATATGATTGTACTAACCGCGTCGTCGGCACGTACTCGCCAACCGCAGTCTGCGGCCGCCATGAATCGGCAGGGGTTATTAAAACGTCAGTTCGCGCCAAAAAAATCGATGCGGCAACTTTTTCGCCATAACGCAGACCATCTTCCTTTTTTTTATCGTTCCTGTATGCAGATAACGAAAATGCCCTGGCATTTGCCAACTGCGCCAGCTGATTTGGAAAAAGGCGAGCCAAAACGGAGTGTGCGGCTGCAATTACCGCAACATCCGCGTCAATGGCGCTAGACGGATGCTCATCTATTACGAAGGATTCATATTTGCGCTCGACAGAGTTCGCAGCTTCGAACATTGCCCAGTTAGTCAATGAGAATACAGTGGCGATCTCGCCAAAATTTTGCATTCGTGCGTTATAGGTAAGCCGAAGTGCATGGTTATTCCAGTCGCTAACAACATCACCTTGTACTGGAGGAATATGACAGAATAGCAGTGCTGCTAAGATAGCCCAATATTTTGCGGTGTCTATTAATGATGTCGGCGGTTGGCAAATCTTGGCTTGAACTTTATCTCGTTGTCTAGTTGAAATTTTTTTTTGAAAATAAAACTCTGCATTTATCTTTACTAGTTCGATAGAGATCGACATTATGTTCTCGAATAAAAATATGGAACTTCAATACAAGGGTTTTTTATTATATTTACGCTCAGTGAGATGTATTGTCAACATTACACCCGAGTTTGTTTTCCCAGCTGTGCCTGTCTGGTAAAAATCGTATGCAAACAGCCACAGGTTGCACGTCGCACGTTGTGGCTGCGCAAGTTACTCTGGTGCAAATTAAAAGCGTTGGATGAATTCGTGGATTGCCAGTTGCGCTTGTTTTCGAAGGCAATCTGTTACGATCGGCTTTGTTGCGTAAATCAGCCCTGATCAGCATGGAACGTGCTGGTCTGGTAGCCTGAGCGGATGAAACCGGCTCCTCAGAAGTACCGCACTACGAACTGGAAGTCATACAACGAAGCGCTGAAGTCACGCGGCTCGTTGCTCCTCTGGCTTGATCCGAACACGAACTGGCATGGTCAGCCGAGCGGCAAGCGGGGACGCAGCGAGAAATTCAGCGACGAGGCAATCCAGTTCTGCCTGAGCATCGAGTGCCTCTTCAGTCTGCCGCTGCGCCAGGCTGTAGGCACGACGCAAAGCCTCCTGAAGCTTGCCGCTCTCGATTGGCCGGTGCCGGATTACAGTACGATAAGCCGGCGCCAGAGAACGCTGCAGGTTGCCATCGGCGCCGTACCGACTACGGCGGGTTTGCATCTGCTGGTGGACAGTACGGGCATCAAGATGCTTGGCGAAGGCGAGTGGAAGACGAAAAAGCATGGCGCCGACTATCGTCGTCAGTGGCGTAAGGCGCACCTTGGGATCGACGCCTCCACGCTCGAGATCCGAGCCATGGAAGTGACTGACAACAGTATCGGTGAGGCCCCCGTTCTGCCAGGACTGCTCGATCAGGTTCCTGCCGGCGAGCGCATTGCCAGCGTCAGTGGCGATGGTGCATACGACACGAAAGACTGTCATGAAGCCATCGCTTCTCGCGCCGCGGATGCCATCATCCCGACCCGCAAGAACGCCAAGCCCTGGAAGACGAATCGCCGCGGTGCGGATGCACGCAACGACATCCTGCAGGCAACGCGCAGGCTGGGCCGAGCGATCTGGAAAAAGTGGAGTGGATATCATCGACGCAGCCTTGTAGAAACCAAGATGCGTTGCTTCAAGCTGCTGGGTGAACGCGTCATGGCACGCGACTTCGACCGTCAAGTCGCCGAGCTGCAGGTGCGAGCCGCTGTGCTCAACCGCTTTACTCGACTGGGCAGGCCAGTTACGGTTCCGGTGTCATAAAACTAGCTACAAATAGCGTTAGCTCGGCCTTCGCTCGATTTGCTCAACAAAGCCCATTTCCGGTACAAGCCGGCATTAAAACGCCAACCGCAATCGACCATATCGTCCAACTGTCCAAGGTAGCTGATCTAGTTGTCCGGCGATGAAGCAGCTTCCTGTTCAAAAATTTCCCACTCACCCACTCGTCCTTAGTTCAGAGGTGCTTCTGCCCGCTTTTCAGTCGTGTTCAGACCGATGCAGGAAAGCTTAGCCGACAATCGGATCACCTAAGTATTCAGCACTCCTCGCTGCTCATTCGGACTGAGCGGAAAACTTGGGAAGTTATAGCTACCGCCAGCTCCACCCTTAGTCATTGTTGAGTAATCACACAGGCAAGTTGCTCGCGATAAAATCTCATATTAACGAGACCTACGTCCGCTTCTTCTATCACTTGGTATCCAAAAACGTCTTGGTTTGCACCGAACACAGGGCGATTAATGAAATCTTCTTTCGTAAGCATTTCGATTTCGCAAAACTGTCTTTTCCAGTCCATATCAGAGCCGACGTCCGCTCCAAGAAATAATGGCATAGCAATCAAATTCGAAGTCAGCTTCTTCGACCTACCGCTATGATAATGGTAAACAGCTCTTGCAATTGCCATTAACGCTTCTTGTATCAACGCAAAATCAGCTGGAGCGGTTCCATCCGTTGTATACTCAGACGAAGCCCCCTCACATTCAGCAAATCCATAATTTCCTAAACTACGACTCCTTTTTTTCATTAGCCGAATGATAGAACGCGCAGTTCTATCAATCACCTCTCGTGGCACACCACCTGAAGTAGATGTCAGAATAAATTTTAGATACTCATCGGCACTTGATTTTTTCGTATTATGTTCGGTGCAAGATGGCACCGTCATCAAAGTCGAAATCCCCTTTCCCTTATCCTTAAAGAACGAACGCGGCGGGACGTGCTCAATCGTGATGCCGGGCTTGCTGCAACAATAGCAACTATCCATAAATTAGATTTAAATCGCACTTGGCCTTCAAGATCAAAGGCGAAAATAGAGGCTCTTGGGTGGTAGGATTATTAAATTTAACCATCTACTCATCCTACTGGTTTTTTTCCTGATCATTCTTGCTTTCCGCCTGAATCATGCCTCGCTTTTCTAGAACTGCATGATCCCCCAGTTGGAACAGTACGCCTATAATCTCAATCACGGAGACTACCGCATACCAAAAAGTGAACCAGCATACAGCAATAAGCCAAAGGACATTTGGCAGAGCTTGCTGCAATACTCCAACTGCTAAGGCGATCGCCATTACAACTAACGGATATCCTAAATCAACATTTAGCACCAAGACCGATCCATGCTTCCTTTTTCCGCTTTCAATAGCCTTTGTCAACACCTCGTTCAGGTCGCGCACTAAGCGCTCGGGAATCGCAAATACTAAAGCATAAACACCAATACCGAATCCTAAGACACTAGGAAATATACTTACTGTTGCGACTCCTGGTGTAGAAGAAAATCCGGTCAATTTAACTGAAAAAGGAATTTCACCGTGTACGACCGCTTGAACCCATGGATATATAGTGACAGTGGTTAAGATCATCGTCACCAATAAAGGGCGCCATAGAGCACTTATGTATGCCGACACCCCCGCGAACTCCTTACTGGCTTTGAAGTCCCCCCTGTATGCATAAGCATTCATTATCCCTATGACGGTCCCTAAAATAGGAATGCTCCTAAAGAAGCGATAGAGTACGGTACCTCTTTTCTTTTTCTCACTCATGCTTTAATTCATCTTCAAGATCATCATTTATACCGCTTATCTTTTCTCGGATGCGTTCATAAAATTCAGTTTCATCCTCCGTAGCGGCCTGTGTTCTGTTCACTTGGAAAGTAACGGGCATATCACGCGTATCATATGTTTGCTGTCGTTCTAAAATTTTGTTGCCGACTTGTTGTGGCGCAAAATATGTAATTCGCGCGCCCCCTAAACCCGTTGAAGCAGCCATTACCATTGCTCTTACAAAATGCGGCATACGGCTCATCCTGCCTCCTTTGCCAGCAGATGCGCGGACATTAAGGGATTTTGTGCGAGTCTCTTTTAATTCCTGAAGCAGCTCCTCGGTATCATGGCCATTTCTGAACGTTAGGTCTAGATCAATTACTGAATAGGAAGTGGCCACGCGAAACACTTTTTCCAGCTCGGATTTCTTCGAAAGACTATGGACTGTGAGCTCATAGCCAGGAAATTCTCTTTCGGAAATCGGCAACAGCATATTGGCCAACGCATCGCCAAAAATTTGAGAAGGCGGCATCCATGCAGGCGCCTCTAATGCCAATAGGTGATTACAAGCATCAAAAACGAAAGCGATCCGATCCTCTGAAGATACACCAGTGCGCGTGCCCGCAATAAAAAGACGCTTCTTAGTACCTAATTCTTTAACCTGCTCCACCTTGCGATATCTAGAAAACTCGCCATAAACATATTTAGGCGGAAAGTGAAATTCAGAGACAGGCCCAATAAATGTATCTTCGCTTTGCCGGAAGTGATAAAACCCTTCCTTATGCTCCCTAAGGATATTTTGGTTGTGCAATTGAAACTTTGAAAATAGCTTTTTATATCCTCTTACCCCGACTTCGGGAGTCGCCTGATCCAAAGGAAGCAACTGAACGTTATAAACTCGAAATTTTGCCATTATTGACCTTGTCCATGAATTTCTGTAATCGAAGCTAATAATGGTCAATATATTACACAAGTTGCAAAATTTCAACCGTTTTGATTTTTCAGAATTGTTTCCGATCGCTGCAGTGTTTTTCACATATACGATTACTGGGGTTTGCGACAGTCTTCGCATGGCAAGCCGGTCTGGGGTCGCAGTGCACATCGGTTGTGACGGCAAGGGAAGGAGGATATCTTCCCTGCGCCTGATCAAGAAGCAAAATGACCGTTTAAAAATGCAGAATCGCTATGTTGCCGGGCCTACCCAGATCAAGCATGCTGCATTAAACAGTTTTTCACCACGCTCAGCTATCGCTTCCTCATCCCACTCTTGACGAGTCGTTAAGTCCCGATTAAGTTGAAGGTTGGAATGGTCAAACAGAGCCTGACGCTTCTTTTCGTAAGCGTGATTTTGCAAGGAGCGGTTAACTCCATAGTGCACCAGGGTCAAGTTGCCGATTCGCGGGACCGCACGTTCACGCTCAACTATGAGCATAGAGCGTGCGTCCAGGCTGTCGGGAGCATACTGAAGGATTCGGGCTTGACTAACATCGGTAAGAGTCGCGCTCGTTCTATCTGATAAGGGCCAATAGGTATGCCAAGTCTGCGGAAGAATGTGATCGATATCCAAAGTATCAAAGGCTAGTGGTACCCGCTCTTCGCTTTTCTCTGACCGCATTGCTGTCTCAAGCCGATGAAAGATCGAGCGCAACTTCGCAGAGTCCAGGCGGCCTGGATACACATCCCCTTCCATCCAATGACGTCGAAACTCTTCGTCACGCGGCCATCGCGATGCTTCGCCGCTCGATTCCGCAAGAGTCGCCCGAAAGGCTTCCGCAGTAAGTTCTCCGGCCTGGAGCTTTTTTAACTGTTGCGCAAACACCTTGTTGTAACTCTTTCGCGTCAGCCCACAAATTGCCCGGCGAACAAGATACGACTCGATACATCGGAATATCTCGCTCTGTTCGTCTTGCGACAACGACGATGCCGCCACCCGCAAAGCGAGGGCGTGCGCAGGCGATGCGTCCCAAACGCTGATGCGGCGACCAAATACACCAATCGGCGTATCGCCTGTACCTGTGACCAATGCACGATACTGTTCGGCATGACTGTTAAGCATTTCGAGTTGCGCGTCGGCTTTGTGCAGCGTCGCGGTACGATCAACAAAACGACGGTATCCGGCATAGAGCCGGCCGATATCAATTTCGTCGCCGGTTTCCGCCTGAACTGCTGTTTGCACGAACCATTCGAGCCTCGGCCGGTTTAAACGGCCCCTTGACTGTGCCTCGGACCATAAGGGTGATTCGAACTGAGACCAAAGTGTCGAGTAAAGCTCGTCGGCATTGCTCCCGGCGCGCATGAAGATGAAGTTTCGAATCAAGTCAGTCGAGTGTAATGCCGCGCCATGCCCGTTCAGCGTCTCGAAAATCACTTGGGCATCGTCCTCTTCCCCCAGTGATATACACACAATGGAAATATCTGATAACACTGCTGTGGCAAGGGCCACCGCAGCATTTGCTGTCGAAATCTCGGATTGTTCCTGTGCCCACTCGGTCATGGCCGCCCGGAAGAATGCGATCGCTTCCAGCGCTGGGGGGTGTTCGACACCGATCTTACGGACGCTTCCAGACTGAGTGAAGCTGGCAGGGAAACGGTTCCGAAGATCGTCCATAGAGTCGGCGGTCATCGCTTGGATATACTGGTTGCGATCACGGAACGTGGGCCAGAGCTTAAAGGGCTCAACCACTTTGTCACCCATCGTCTCCGGATTCGAATTGACAAGACATGCTTCGATAATCGGCAGGAAAGTTAGCTGGTCCCATTGCCGGAGGGTGTGCATTAATGCTCTCAGCACGTACTGCAGCGTAGTGAGCCGTTGTTGACCGTCGATGATGTGGTGTTGTTCAACGCCAAGCAAACCTGCTTTCTTCTGCGGCTCTAGTACGACCGCTCCCATGAAATGAGGCACTGCCTTGTCACCAGCAACGCGGGCATCCGCTTTTTCGCGAATATCTTCCCAAAGTCTGCCCCATTGGTCATCCCGGTTCCATACGTAGGGACGCTGGTAAAACGGCACGCGGTATTGACGGCGGTCTTGAAATATTTGCTGAACGTTAAACGTACGTGAGTCCACAATCTACATCCTTCTTAGGTGAACAACTTGGTGATGGCTGAGGAGAATTCAGGGGCGTAGTTGCCCAAAGAAATTTCACTAAGCATCCTGACAGAATAGATACCATTTGTCACGTTGGTCACTTCCAAAGGTTCTGGGCCGCTGCTATCGGGTTCGGCCGGCATGGATTGTCCTGTGCTGGTCGCTTTATATGGTACTCAAGTAGGATGGGGCAGCGGCGAAACTATCGGGTGGGGAAGGTACTGAGCCCCACGGTCTCAATGCGCTCAAACCGGCCAGGCCACGGCCGGAGTCCGAGACCAGCTTAGAGAAATCGGGGCCGCCTAAGGTATAGCTTGGCAGCCGGCTAGATCAATCTTGGGGAATCGCTGGCTTGCGTCGAGCGAGCTTTCTCAGGCTGGGACAAGCCTCGACTCGCGCCGCGCCAATGGTATGCGCTACCCAGTCGAACTGATATTCGCGTACTTGCATTCTTGCTCGTCTCAGTGCATCGAAGATCGCTTCAGCAAGTCGCTCCGCTCCTAAACATGAACGGACCGCCTCATGGGCAAGTATGTCAACGGTGGTCACGAGCTTCAGCGTGCCGAAGCGTTCAGCGGCGATTCTTGTCGCCTTCTTTTCATCGATCGCTGCAATAAACTGGCGGCCATGTGCAAGCGCGAGAGTAGCTGCTTCGCCATCACCTAATGTGTCAGACGTACTACCGGATACCAAATCGAAGAAGTCTTTTAGTATATCTCCGTCAATTCTTTCAAGCCGAAGGATCTGGTCGTTTAACGTTCTCTTTAGCAAGTCAAAGTCCGAACGACCAGTAGCTGCCCCTCGCTCTATCTCCCGTACGACGTTGTCGGTAACGATCAGCGGCGCATTGAGGGCTCGAAGAATAGCGTGCGAATGCCCCGTCGCTAGCAGATTAATGATGACGCTGGCATCGAGAACGAGCGTGGGGTTTTGATCAGTGAGAGAGCTTGAAAAGGTCATTAACCTCATCCTCCTCAGCTTCATCAAGCAGCTCGCGCACCTTCTCCCGGTCTATTTTTAACATTTCTGCCATTTGACCTTCGCTAATCAGGTCCTTTTTCCAAGCTTCGATTGCAAGCAGGAAAAGTCGCGAAGACTGCGCAACCTCAGCAAGACCAGAGTCTGGCATTGCTGCACCTAGAACTTGCTGAGCTTGCTCATCAGTGATTCCGCCGTTATCCATAAACCAATCCCAAGTGCCTTTTTTCGTAAGCGCTAGCTCTTCAAGACGCAATACCAAGGCCTGGCGTGATACTCCAAAAAAATTAGAAAGTAGAATAATGTGTCGGCGGGTCAGATGAGTTCCTCCCATCGTCACTTCCTTAAATTTTTCCATCAATGCACGCGCCGGAGTTAGGAATGCACCTGCAAACGAATTTGCATAACGCTCCTCACGTGAATTCTCCTGTTTTCCGTCCTGATAAACCTCGGGCTGCCTGCGGGTCGCAATGAAATGACCTAGCTCGTGACCACCAGTCTGAGTTCGGCGATCTTTCCGATGGCTTGAATTGATGAGGATGCAGGCCCCAACGGCTTCATCATAGGCAAACAATCCAGAAACTTTAGGGGCAAGTCGTCTACTGTAAACTCGCACCCCCAATTGAAGTTCCAGGAGGGAAAACAAATTCTGAACGGGGCCCTCGCCTAGCCCCAACCAGTTCCGTAAGTTTTGCGCGTCGTGTTCCGCCTGCCTACGTACATCTCCAGGAAGTATGGTCTTCTCTGCTGGATAGTTGAACGTTTTTTTCACACCTAGAACGTTCTCCAGCTCTACTTCTGCCCTAACAAGATCGTTCAACATTCGCGCCGCTTCCTCAATGCCGCTATCGTCGGTTTCTGGAAGTGAACGAAATCGAGGAACAAGATCGACAAAAACTGACTCGCGCCGCATGAGGGCATTAGCGGACACGCCATAAAACTGGCTTAGCGTCTGGATCTCTTCAAGTCTCGCGCTACGTTGCCCCTTTTCAATCGCAACGAGCGTCGTACGTGCGATACATGCTTCCTTGGCGGCGGCATCCTGGGTGATATTCGCCGTTTCCCTCGCGACCTTCAATCGCTCACCCAGTTGAATTGGGCTTAGTCCATCGTTTGCTTTGTTCATCATGAATCACCTATCCAATTCCTTACGAATGACCCGTGCCCAAGATCATCGGTAAACGCAGACCATTCCGAGGCATGTTGTTGCAAGAATCTATCAATGCGCTGCGCAACCACTTCGGGCTGCTGTCCCAGGCAGCGCGCCAGTTCACCTGTATTGCGCCGCTTGATCAGGTCGTACTCCAGCGAATTCCTCAAACGCGCAAGATGTTCGAAATGAAGCACGCCAGCAATGGCATACTCTCTTAAGGCTGGAGTTAAATATTTAAAGTCGTTTGACGCCCCCGCCTCCCACGTAGGTGCCCGCAGCGATTCCCAGACATAAGCTTCTACCGGCTCACTGAGGCCGGCAGCATGCACACTAAGGCGACGAAGTACGCAAGCAGCGCAAATCCCGCATTGTCGTCGTGTCCCCGAGACCGCCGCCTGTCGGGATTGCTGCCAACAGGATCTAGTTTTTGCCCAATGCTTTCCATCAGGGCAGCTAGCCACAAACTCACGCAAAGTTTCGGCCTTAGTCATCCATAGCCGAGGAAAGCTATAGTGAATTTGATGTCCAAGCAGTGCGAAAATGAACCGTTCCATCAGCACCGTGAATACCGGATGGCTGCGGTAGTCCTCATACCCCTGCCCGACAGGAAGGAGCGCTGGCGCGAGTGCCCCTTGTCCGCTTTCAGGAACAATCGCCGTTGGTGCGTCGATCAAATAGGCCGCGAGCGCAGAAACTACGCTAAACTTAAATCCCCTACTTCGAGCGCTGCTTTCTGCATTTCTTCCATTATCAAGAGAAACGGAGTATGGAATTGCCGCAAAAGGAGCATTGCGACGTTCAGTTAAAGAAATGTCATGCTGCTTACTACCAACCCTAAGACGGACCAGTCGCGACCCAAGTCGGATCCGTTCGAGCCCATCAACGGCGCGCGAGTCCATTCCATCGCTAAAGGCAATGACAGCTTCAACGTTTGAGGGAAACTCCATGCGGCGCTGCGCCGGCGGCTGCGCAGAACTTTTTCGCGCGCGAAACTCGAGATTCCAATCATCGCCGGTTAAAAGATTTAATGCCTCGACCAATGCTCGGGTAACCGCCTTATTTGCCCATCGGCAAGGATCATGAACTGGGATATACAGGAAAAATCGCCTACCCCAATTCATGGCACTACGTGCCAAACTGCGGTCACAGAATTCAACGGCAGCAGCGACAACGAGAGCATCGAACACAGCCGGCTGCCATTTGAGCGACGAGAAGGAGTCAAGTGCTGCGAGATCAAAATTGATGTTTTTGCCTAACCTACAAGCATTCGCCCCCTTGCGCCGGCGAGCACCCTGCTCGACTACATCTACAGTTAATTCCCTGAGCAGCAGTTCACTCATATCAATGGCACCCCTGCATCTAGGCTATCATTCTTAGTTAGGCGACTTTGCCGAGCACTATGTTGATTCATCAGAATTGAACCGAGACTGCTTTCGGACAATCCGCCGATCGCGGTCGTTAATCTAGCAGTTACACCATCTGCTCTGGTTTGATTAGTTTCGCGCAGAACGTGCTCATGGATTTGCCGAGTATTTGCGAAACCACGAGCTTTGGCAGCTAGTCCAATTGCGACATAGGCGGTGTCAGGTTTCAAACGCCCTTCGTTCACGAGTTGGATACTCCATTCAATGGCATTTCTCGCGAACACAGAACCTGGGGCACTCTTCTTTAAATCCTGAAGTTGCTGAATCGCAATTTCTGGTAGCTGTAGAGAATTATCTAGCCCTCCGAAGATAGACTTTAGTGCGTTGATCAATGACCAAGGAACCTCATTTCTGAAGTCGCTCGCAAGCGCAATCGTCGCTGCCTGAGCCACCTGTTCTGGATCGTAGATGGGTTGATCTCCGCGCTTGGCCAGTTCCTTCCATGGCTTTCGCATCTGCAGACTTCTATGTGGTCCATCGCTCATCACGCCCCCTTTGTCAGATAGTATCAACGAATTTCAGACAATGTCAAGAAGTTGCTTTCTGAACTGTAAGGCCCGGACAGTGCTTATTTTTAAGACGCTTCCGAGTAAGTCGCTACGCACCAGTCAGCGCGAGAATCAGCACCTGAGCTCGTACCAAGCGACCCGTGGCAGCGAGTCTGCCTTGGCAATTGGACAAGAATTCGAGAACGTATTTTTCGCGTGGGCAGTTCCGTAATTGAGGCAGATCTCGTGTATATATAATTTTGATGGTTGAACCCAGCCCAAGCCCAAGCCCTGAAAGGGTCTTGGGTTTTTTCATTCTACAAAAGAGAATCGCACCAATGATCAATATCACTGCAAAGCCCACTTGGCAATGGTCGGGCAAGAACACGTCGACACGGCCACTCAGCGGACGAACCAGCAACGTCGACATCTCGCCCCTTAAACAAGCATTGATGCCACGTAGCTTGGACCTCAACTTCTCGCTGAAGTATCGGCGCTAATCGAGCTGCATACCATCTACTACTGCTAACAGCGCAGCCGAATTCGCGATTACCCAAAGGCCCATTACATCTCCTTGTCTTGGGCCTTTTCTTATTCGTAATAACACATCGAACATCGGAGAACGAAATGAACAAGAACACTTCCCAAATTAAATCATCCGGGATTGTCCAACCATCCGTCGTCACAATCGAGAGCGTCCAGGTCACCCTTACCCCATTCTGGCGTCTTAATTCCGGGACGGCCAAGAAACTGGGGCATAACAGCGCTGGTATTCTTAGTTATCACATCCTTGCGGACAACGATCGCCGTGGCCTCCTTATTGCAGTAACGCGAAACGAAGGTGGCGGCTACTTCAGTCGTGAACGAATTCCCTTCCGCACAATCCTAGCGTGCTTGGAAAAATACAAGTCGGGCGCGCCCTTCGTGTCAAAGGTTCTGAAGGATGTATTCGTATCTAAGTCGGCCAACAATGCGGGCTTCCTGTGTGCCGTGCTGCATGCCCTCGGCCTGCTCGCGACGGCACCCGACGCTAAGACTCAGCATGTCGTTATCGGTGACTGGGCACACTGGGAGAAGAGCATGCTTGCTGAGACAGGCACGCGCATCGAGTTGTCAGCCGAAACTGCCGACGAAAAGCCGGTCGAAAGCTATGCCGTACTAGATCATAAGGAACACAAGAAAACGCTCGAAATCCCGGCCAAAAAGTCCCAATAATGGCCAGCGGCTCGATCACTACAGGGCCGCATCTTGCCGCGCTGGCGGATTCCGTACGGCTGCCGCGAGGTCTGCTGCACTGGATGATCGGCACTCACGACCTCTACATCTACGGAGGGCTACTCAAAAGGATCATCGATCCGGCGTCCACCGTGCCCCTCGGTGACGTGGACGTAATCACGCTCGACGCAAAGGTCATGGAGGCCATGACCGAACGGTTCGGTATCGTCTTCAGGCGGGTGAACACGACCATTACCCGCACGCCCTACTTCATCGGGAAGGCGGGGCACGGAGACGCGAAGATCGTTCACCTCGCATTGCTTGGCTCGCACGAGCAAGCGATGCGATACGTCATGAACAACCAGCTGGATATCGATCGCCTCGCCCTGTCGAATCATCACCTTTTCTATGATCCAAATTTTGACTTGAGCGCGCTCTGCGACGCGATCCGAGCGAAGCGCGCGACCCGCGTCCGGGGCACGCGCGACATGACCCTCTTTGCAAAAAATCGGCCGCAGATCGAGCATCACTACGAGGTACGCCTGCGACGCAAGGGGTACACCGTGATCGACTGATTTCCCCATCCACGACTATAGAAAGGAACCCACTTGCCCGCCACCATTTACGTTACCCCGGCGTCCCTCGCCACAATGCTCTTGATCGCCCCGCTCGACTACTACGACCGCTGCACCCTCTCGGACGACCCCGCAACCGATCCGACCCGCAGGGAAGGATACTATTTCAAGGACCTGTCATTCCTGCCCGTTTCGGCCCTGCCCGACGCCGCGCACATCGGCTTGCGGCTCGATGCCGGCGCTGCCGAGGTGACGTTCCCGACTGAGCTGCGCGGCTGCATATTCGAGCGCGCGCCGCACCTGCCGCCTGACTACCAGCGCATCATCGAGTATTGGTCTGGTTCACCGATCAATGCAAACTCGGACTGTGCCGTGTACTACCAATGCCCCGCACAGCGCTACGAAGTGTCCCTCGCAGCGCTGGAAGCCAGTCCGGAGTTAATCGGCAGGAGGGACGGTACACCGCTTATCGACGCCCTTCTTTCCGAAGGCGTCGTGGTGTCCATCGCCGGTTTGGGCGCGCTGCTTGTCGATGCTGCGGACGACGATTTCGTCTCCGTCGCGCTGCCTGTCGATGACGACCTGCTCGGGCTGGACAACGGCGGCTTCCTCGCTGAGAAGCCCTACGACGTGACCTCGGCGCGTGTCGAACGCATCTTCCTGCGAGTGGGCGACATAAGGCGCTCACCCGACCCGCAGCGCATTTACATCGACATTCTGCGCTACGAAGAACTCGACTACGGCTTCTATTACTGACCACAGCCCCCCAGTCAGCTCCGACCGCTCGGCCGGTGCTGACTGTGTGAAATGCAAAGCCACCGACTGACCGATCCGTCCAACCGACCAACGCCACGCCTATGCCCTCTCCCTATATCCTTCTGCCAGGCGGGTACTGAGCAAACCGTCTGTGCGCTACTTCCTCCAAGATGCTTACAGCAGAACCGGCCTGTCCCGTCTGCCCGTGCCAACGTCTTCAACCTCCAACGGTAAGCACAGTGGAGAAACGGACGAATGGACAATTGGGACGGTGAAGCAGCGTGCACAGCGTGAACTCACGGCATCGCCGCCGCGCCAACGTCACCGGGCGCGCAAAGCAGTCGGTTTTCGCCAGAAACCCCGGAGATGGACCGGAGGCCGCAGCAGGGTAAGCAGGCCCGCTCCCTGCCTACCGCATGGACCGAGCCAGCGCGAGGGTTAATGCGGTAGTGAACTGTATGCAGCTACCCTGACCCTGGGATTTCAAAGACGAGCGTCCAAGTGCGCGACCTTCAAAAAATAATTGACAGAAGGTATTGGAAGGTGGGAAACTCACCACCGTTGCCAACTTGAATCTTGTGTTGGTCACAGGAAGCAACTCCTCCAATGTTGCGGGTCGCGATTCTCCTAAGAAAAATTCGCTAGAAGCCTCGTCAGAGGCTTCGAAGAAAAAAATCCCCCAAACCAAAGCTGTAGAACCAGTCCGACTTGCGCGACAACCGCGCATTCCTGTCGGCTCTTTAACAATTCGGCTCTTTAACAATTTAGTCTGTACAACCGCGTGCACGGTGTGCATGCGGTTCCGTACGGATTTGGCTCGTCTACCGGCGTGAACGCAAGGGCGTCGGTGGCGTGGCCTTTTCTCATAAGGAAATCCACATGGTTACGCGTAAATTCCGCTTCACCAACCGCTCACTTGACGCGTTGCCCGCGTGCCCTGCCATTTCGGCGTCGAAGGCGACCGAATACTCCGACTTGGAAGTCCCTGGCCTCAAGGCCTTAGTATCGAAAAGCCGGGAAATCGTGTTCTATCACCGCTACGTCTTCGGTGGCAAAAAGCGCGCTATGCGCATCGGCGCATATCCAGGAACAACGATTGCAGGTGCCCGCCACCGCGTGCAGGAAAACAAGTCTAAGCTCGACGTCAATCTCGATCCGCAAGATGCATCGGACCGAATGAAGGGCATGCCTTCTTTCCGTGAGCACGCCCGCGCCTACCTGAAATTCGTGGAGGGCTACAAGCGCTCGGCAAACGCGGATGAAAGCAAGCTGCGGCTGCACCTGAATAACCACTTCGGTGATTGCCGCTTGTGCGACATAACGACCCGTGACATTCAGGCGTACCACATGATGATCGCCAAGAAGCTATCGCAAAGCACCGCGAATCGCCATCTTGCCCTGTTGTCGATGATCTTTAACGTGGCGATCCAGTGGGATCTGCTTGACCGTTCTCCAACTAAGGGCGTCAAGAAGTTCAAGGAAGACAACCAAAAGCAACGCTTTCTAAGTCCCGAAGAAATCGGCAGGCTCTACAAAGCCATGGAAGCTGAGGACAACAAAGTGGCGGTGAATGCGCTCAAGCTGCTCCTACTGACCGGCTGCCGTCGCGAAGAAATCCTGAAACTGAAGTGGGACGATGTGGCGCTCGAATCCGGCACGATCTTCTTGCCAGAGTCTAAAACCGGCTCGCGATACGTTCAGCTCAACGCGGCGGCGATCAAGCTACTTCAGGGCCTTGAACGTGTCGGCAAGTTCGTTTTCCCCGGACGCCACGACGGCAAAAACAAGCCGCTCAACAACCCGCGTAAATGCTTTACGCGGGTATCGGTAGTTGTCAACAAAGATGTCGCGTCAAGTCATGCGGCTTTTTTTAATTGCTCTGGCGGTTTCCGTTCCGGATTCAGCCAGACTTCATCATTCAATTCCCAGTCCCGAGTAGCCCCACTCCAGCGCTCCGGATGGCGTTGCTTCGCAGCCTCGTAGATCTGCTTGCGGTGGTTCAGGATCGCCGCGTCCCTGCCGTCATGGCGCTGCGCAGGCGTCA
>Ga0265798_10000457_pt1 | contig 69045 bp, 69 predicted proteins | sample P3T30metagenome_FD_192430 | JGI IMG/M metagenome (GOLD analysis project Ga0265798, IMG submission 192430) | Plant litter microbial communities from East Loma Ridge, Irvine, California - P3 T30 | ecosystem: Environmental > Terrestrial > Plant litter > Unclassified | place: USA: California... | reverse complement strand
TGGCCAACCAGATGTCGCTCATCCTCGGGCACCACCAGCCCGGCGACCACGCGGCCATCGGCTGCGCCGTGGTTGCGGTAGTGGAACATCGAGATGGTCCAGCGTCCGCCCAGGCGGTTGAGGAAGTTGAACAGCGCACCCGGGCGCTCTGGAAACTCGAAGCGCAGCACCACTTCATCGTTGACCCGCTCGGCATGCCCGCCAACCATGTGACGGATGTGCAGCTTGGCCAGCTCGTTGTCGGTCAGGTCCAGCACCGGGAAGCCCTGTTCGGTCAGGCTGGCGATCAACGCACTGCGCGGATCGTTCTCGGGGTGGGTCTGCACGCCGACGAAGATGTGCGCTTCACGGTCGGTGTGGTAGCGGTAGTTGAACTCGGTGATCTGCCGTTTGCCGATCGCCTCGCAGAAGGCTTTGAAGCTGCCCGGCTGTTCGGGAATGGTCACGGCAATGATCGCTTCGCGGCCTTCGCCCAGCTCGGCGCGTTCTGCCACATGGCGCAGGCGGTCGAAGTTGACGTTGGCACCTGAATCGATCGCCACCAGGGTCTGGCCCGTGATGCCGCGCTGCTCGACGTACTTCTTGATCCCCGCCACACCCAGCGCGCCCGACGGCTCGGTGATAGAACGCGTGTCGTCGTAGATGTCCTTGATTGCCGCGCAGATCTCATCGGTGCTGACCGTGATCACTTCGTCCACGTAATGCCGGCAGACTTCAAAGGTGTGGTAGCCGATCTGCGCCACCGCCACGCCGTCCGCAAACAAGCCCACCTGGCTGAGCACCACGCGCTCACCCGCCGCCATCGCCGCTTGCAGGCAGTTGGAATCATCCGGCTCGACGCCGATCACCTTGATCTCCGGGCGCAGGTATTTGACGTACGCCGCAATGCCTGCAATGAGGCCACCGCCACCAACCGGCACGAAGATCGCGTCCAGTTGCCCCGGCTGCTGACGAAGAATCTCCATCGCCACCGTGCCTTGGCCGGCAATGGTGTCGGGGTCATCGTAAGGGTGGATATAAACGAAGCCTTGCTCGTCGACCAGTTTCAGCGAGTAGGCCAGCGCTTCCGGGAAGGAGTCGCCATGCAGCACCACTGTGGCACCGCGCGAACGCACGCCTTCGACCTTGATTTCAGGCGTGGTGCGCGGCATGACGATGGTCGCCAGAATCCCCAGCTCGCGTGCCGCCAGGGCCAGCCCCTGGGCGTGGTTGCCTGCCGAAGCAGTGACCACGCCGCGTGCGGCCTCTTCGGCGGTCAATTGAGCCAGCTTGTTATACGCACCGCGAATCTTGAACGAGAACACCGGCTGCAAGTCTTCGCGCTTGAGCAGTACCTGGTTGCTCAGCCGCTCCGACAGCTGACGAGCACCGTGCAGCGGGGTTTCGACAGCGACGTCGTAGACGCAGGAGGTGAGGATTTTCTTGACGTATTGTTCAAGCATCGGGACGACATCACTGGCGAAAAGGACAAGATCGGCAAGTCTACCCCGCGCCCGGAGGCAGGACCACACGAATGACGGGGCTTTGCGGCGCAGTCGCCGCTATAATGCTGGCCCTTTTGCATACCTCTGGCACCGTGGAGCCCGCATGACCCAGGATCAACTCAAACAGGCAGTCGCTCAAGCCGCTGTCGACTTCATCCTTCCAAAGCTCGACGACAAGAGCATCGTAGGTGTCGGAACAGGCTCCACAGCCAATTGCTTCATTGATGCGCTGGCCAGGCACAAAGCGGCTTTCGACGGCGCTGTCGCCAGCTCCGAAGCCACTGCCGCGCGCCTCAAGGGCCATGGCATTCCGGTGTATGAGCTGAACACGGTCAGCGATCTGGAGTTTTACATCGACGGTGCCGACGAGAGTGACGAGCACTTGAACCTGATCAAGGGCGGCGGCGCAGCCCTGACCCGCGAAAAGATCGTCGCGGCGGTGGCAAAGACCTTTATCTGCATCGCCGACGGCAGCAAGCTGGTGCCCGTGCTGGGTGCTTTCCCGCTGCCGGTCGAGGTGATACCGATGGCCCGCAGCCACGTTGCTCGTCAACTGGTCAAGCTGGGCGGCGATCCGGTCTACCGTGAAGGCGTGCTGACCGACAACGGCAACATCATCCTCGACGTGCACAACATGAGCATCACCGACCCGGTGACGCTGGAAGCGAGCATCAACGCCATTGTTGGCGTGGTCACCAACGGCCTGTTCGCCGCTCGACCGGCGGACCTGTTGCTGTTGGGTACCGCCGAAGGCGTCAAGACGCTGAAGCGCTGATCATAAGCACCATGCCCGCTCGCCAACGGGCATGGTCGCTGAGTGTCAGGGTTTACGGAATACGTAGAACAGGTTCGGCTCGCTGACCAGATACAACGTTCCTTCGTCATCCATGGCGACCCCTTCCGCCTGCGGCACGCTCTTGCTCAGGCCCATCTGCCCTTTTTTCAGTGAACTGCTGCCAATCGGGCGTCCGTTGGTGTCCAGCTCAAGAATCTGTTTCGATTCGTCCGACAAGGCCAGCAAATGCCCGCTGCCTTGATCGAACTGCAAACTGGACAGGTCACGAACAAACAGACCGGCATCGCGCTTGCTGTCAGAAATCACTTGAAGGTTGTTGGGACCATCGGCATTGGTTTTGGGAAAGCCGCGCACTTCGATGATTTGCACCGGATCACGCTCACGCGCCACAAACAGGCGCTCGCCACGACGGTCATAAGCCAGGCCTTCATAGCCCTTGTTGCCGCCCGCATTGAGCCCCAGCGTCAATTGCTCTGCATCGGCCGCATTGAGCGAGCGGGTGCTGTCATCGATATGAACCTTGATAAGCCGTTGCTGGCGCTCATCACTGATCACATAAACGCCAGGACTGATGTATTCGACCGCCTCGGCATCACCGAATCCTGTCAGCGTGATGCGTCGCAGAATGTGGCCGTCGAGACTCAACTCGACCATCTCGGCGTTCTGGTTGGTCACCGTGAACAGGCTTTTGCGATCCGGGTCGTAACTCAGGCCAGATACATCGTCTTCAAGACCGTCGATGACACGCTCTTCGATCACCACACGGTATTGATCCAGGCCAATGGCCTCGCGCGAATCGGACTGCCAATAGACCTGCCAATTGAAAGAAGCACGCTCCATGAAACGGTATTTCTGGTCAGCGACAATAGCGAGTGCCACCAGCGGGACCAGCAGGACGAGCAAAAGCAAAGAGCGAGTAGAGCGACGCATTTCAGAGACTCGGAGGTTGAGCGGACGGCATTGATACCATGGCAATCTGAAAACAAGCTTAATGGCACAGTGCTATTTTTGAGCTGCCGTATCATTCGACCGATTTATTTTTTACGAAACACGTAAAACAGGTTGGGCTCGCTGACCATGTACAGCGTACCGGCCTCATCCATCGCAACCCCTTCTGCGCGAGGGATCGTGTTTTTCAAGCCGTTAATGCCACCCAGCAGAGTCATGAAACTCACCTGTTCGCCCTGCTCGTCCAGCTCCAGCAGCATGTGCGAGTCGGCAGACAGCGCCAGGGTATGACCGGTGCGCGGGTCAATGCTCAGCGATGAAAGATTGCGCATGTCGAGCGAGCGGCTCGGCAATTTCTGCTTGTCGCCCTTCAACACGTCGCTGCCGTCGCTCTTCCAGGTGAACAGCGCAGGCGGCCGCTCTTCGCCGAGCAGCAACTGTTGACGAAGCGGATCCCAGGCAATCCCTTCAAAGCCCTTGTTCTGATTCGCGGACTTGCCCAATTCGTACGCCGGGAAATCCGAGAGATTCAACGTGGTGGTTTCTGGCGTGACCTTGACGATCACCAGCTTGTGCTGACGCTCATCAGTGATAGCCATCAGGCCATTGTTCAAAACCGCCACGCCTTCGGGGTTGCTCCAGCCCACCAGCGGGATCTTGCGCAACACATCGCCCTTGAGGGTCAGCTCCACCAGAAACGCATTCTTGCCCATGACAGCAAACAGGGTTTTGGTAGAGGGATCATAGGAAAGGTCGGACGCCTCATCTTTCTCCATACCGGGCAGTGGTTTGGCGTCGATGTCTACCTGGTAGTCCGGCAGCCAGATGCTGGCATTGCGACCTGCTGTGTTCTCGAAGCTTTCCTGTAGCCACAGTGCCGCCCGGTCATCCCAGTGCATCGCAAACGCTACGCCGTAACTCAGAACGATGACCAGCAGAAGCCATACGTACCAGCGCAGATTGCGAATGAAGGAAAAACGTTTTCCAGAAGAAGGCAGCGCTTGGGCAGGAGGAGCCATTGAAATGTGTTCCCGAACAAAGATGACGTCGTGGTGGCGTACTGCCCTCAGCGGGCTCGCAGGATTATCCAGAACACGTGTGAAAAAAACGCCAAAGGACCGCGACTATTACCTACCCGACAAACAAAAGCCACCCAGGACGTTGTCCAGGATGGCTTAAGTTGTAAAGCGGTTTGTCTTAACGAACAACGCTCTCGAACGGCGCCTGACCACCCAGTTCCAGAACGATCTGGTCACCAGCTTCAAATGGCCCGACGCCCGCTGGCGTGCCGGTCATGATGATGTCACCGGCCTGCAGGGAGAAGTTGGCGGCCATGTGCTGGATCATCGGCACGATCGGGTTGAGCATCAGGCTGCTGTTACCGTCCTGCACGACTTTGCCGTTGATGGTCAGACGGATCCCGATGTCGGTCAGGTCCGGGAAGGTTTCAGCCGGTACGAAAGGCGCGATCACGGCAGCACCGTCGAAACATTTGGCCAGTTCCCATGGCAAACCTTTCTCACGCAGACGCGATTGCACGTCACGCAGGGTCAGGTCGAGGCCGGGGGCAAAGCCGCTGATGGCGTCGAGCACTTCCTCGCTGGACGGGTTTTTAGTGAGCGGCTTGCCGATCAGCACAACGATTTCGGCTTCGTAATGCACCGAACCGCGGTCTGCAGGAATGGTAAAACCACCTTCCAGCGCAACCACTGCGCTGCCTGGCTTCATGAATATCAGCGGCTCGGTAGGCACCGGGTTACCCAGTTCCTTGGCATGCTCGGCATAGTTGCGCCCGATACAGACCACCTTACCCAGCGGGAAGTGGATGTTCGTTCCATCGACATATTTGTGCTGGTAGCTCATGACGTCTCCTGGGTCAGATAGATGCAGCTTGTTTGTCATTATAAAAGCGCAAAAAGAAGGTCAAACCGCGAAGATTTTTCCCGGGTTCATGATGCCGTTGGGGTCGAACACGGCTTTCATTGCCTTCATGTATTCGATTTCGACCGGGGAGCGACTGTACGTCAGGTAATCGCGCTTGATCATGCCAACGCCGTGCTCGGCTGAGATCGAGCCGTTATACCTCTCCACCGTTTCGAACACCCACTTGTTGACCCTGGCGCACTTGACGAAGAACTCGTCTTTGTCGAGGTGTTCAGGCTTGAGGATGTTCAAGTGCAGGTTGCCGTCGCCGATGTGGCCATACCACAGCACGTCGAAGTCCGGGTAATGCTCGGCAACGATGGCGTCGATTTCAGCGAGAAACTCCGGCACTTTCGAGACCGTGACCGAAATATCGTTCTTGTACGGCGTGAAGTGCGAGATGGTTTCCGAGATGTATTCACGCAACTTCCACAGGTTGCGCAGCTGCTGCTCGCTCTGACTCATCACGCCGTCGAGCACCCAGCCTTGCTCGACACAATGCTCAAAGGTCGCCAGCGCCTGGTCGGCGAGGTCCTGCGTGGTCGCTTCGAATTCAAGCAGCACGTAAAACGGGCACGGCGTATCGAAAGGCGATGGCACGTCACCACGCGCCATCACTTTGGCAAACGACTTGTCGGAAAAGAATTCGAAAGCGGTCAGGTCCAGCTTGCCGTGAAATGCATGCAGCACCGGCATGATCGAGTTGAAGTCAGTGGTGCCCAGCACCATGGCGGTCAGGTTGCGAGGCGCGCGATCCAGACGCATGGTCGCCTCGACCACGAAACCCAGCGTGCCTTCGGCACCAATGAACAATTGGCGCAGGTCGTAACCGGTAGCGTTCTTGATCAGGTCCTTGTTCAGTTCCAGCAGGTCGCCTTTGCCCGTGACAACCTTGAGGCCCGCCACCCAGTTACGAGTCATGCCGTACCGGATCACCTTGATCCCGCCCGCATTGGTGCCGATGTTGCCGCCGATCTGGCTGGAGCCCGACGAGGCAAAATCCACCGGGTAATACAAGCCGTTCTCTTCAGCCAGAGACTGCAACTGGCGGGTGATCACACCCGGCTGACACACCACCGTGCGGTCGGTGAGGTTCACTTCCAGCACCTGATTCATGTAATCGAACGACACGACCACTTCGCCATTGGCCGCCACCGCAGCCGCAGAAAGCCCGGTACGCCCGCCCGAAGGCACCAGCGCCACATGGCGTTCGTTGGCCCAGCGCACAATGGCCTGGACCTGCTCGGTGGTTTTGGGAAAGGCAATGGCCAGGGGGGCCGGGGTGAATTGCTTGGTCCAGTCCTTGCCGTAGGTCTCAAGCGACGCTGCGTCGGTCAGCACCTTGCCGGGGTCAACCAGGGTCTTGAGCTCATCAATCAAAGCGGGATGGGTCATGGACTCAACTCTCGAACAATTCATGGGCATCCTGAGAACGGTTCACGTTCAAGAATGAGGTTTCGCGGGGTGCTTATGCTAGCATATGCCCCCCGTGAATCGTGCCTAGAGCCGTTCCGGCCACCCCCTGCCAATTTTCTTCGGGACACAGGTTTACGCAGATGAGCAAGACTTCCCTCGACAAGAGCAAGATCAAGTTCCTTCTTCTCGAAGGCGTCCATCAATCCGCTGTCGACGTCCTCAAGGCAGCCGGCTACACCAGCATCGAGTATCACACCAAGTCGCTGCCGGAAGCCGAGCTGAAGGAAAAGATCGCCGACGCTCACTTCATCGGTATCCGCTCCCGTACTCAATTGACTGAAGAGCTGTTCGATTGCGCCAAGAAACTGGTCGCAGTGGGCTGCTTCTGCATCGGCACCAACCAGGTCGATCTCAGCGCAGCGCGCGAGCGCGGTATCGCGGTCTTCAACGCGCCGTATTCCAACACGCGTTCCGTGGCTGAACTGGTATTGGCCGAAGCCATTCTGCTGCTGCGCGGCATCCCCGAGAAGAATGCGTCCTGCCACCGTGGCGGCTGGATCAAGAGTGCAGCCAACTCGTTCGAGATCCGCGGCAAAAAGCTGGGCATCGTCGGCTACGGTTCGATCGGCACTCAACTGTCGGTACTGGCTGAAGGCCTGGGCATGCAGGTGTATTTCTACGACACGCTGACCAAACTGCCGCTGGGCAACGCCACGCAAGTGGCCAGCCTGACCGAACTGCTTGGCATGTCCGACATCGTCACCCTGCACGTTCCGGAAACCTCGGAAACCCAGTGGATGATCGGCGAGAAAGAAATCCGCGCGATGAAGAAAGGCAGTATCCTGATCAACGCGGCGCGCGGCACGGTTGTCGAGCTGGACGCGCTGGCTGATGCAATCAAGGACAAGCACCTGATCGGCGCCGCCATCGATGTGTTCCCGGTCGAGCCACGCTCGAACGACGACATCTTCGAAAGCCCGCTGCGTGGCCTGGACAACGTGATCCTGACCCCGCACATCGGCGGTTCCACTGCAGAAGCACAGGCCAACATCGGTCTGGAAGTTGCTGAAAAGCTGGTCAAGTACAGCGACAACGGTACATCGGTGTCGTCGGTGAACTTCCCGGAAGTGGCCCTGCCCGCTCACCCTGGCAAGCACCGTCTGCTGCACATCCACGAAAACATCCCGGGCGTGCTCAGCGAGATCAACAAGGTATTCGCCGAGAACGGTATCAACATCTCCGGTCAGTTCCTGCAGACCAACGAGAAGGTCGGCTACGTCGTGATCGACGTCGACGCCGAATACTCGGACCTGGCACAGGAAAAACTGCAGCACATCAAAGGCACCATCCGCAGTCGCGTGCTGTTCTGATCGTAGGCCGGCATTAATTAAAAAGGAGACCTTCGGGTCTCCTTTTTTGTGGGCGCTCCACAGTCCTCTCGCGCGACCTGGCAACGGGCGCTGTTACACAGCCCACCGCGGGTGGAAAGAAGCCGGATCGCTACTTCACATTAATGGTGATTTTTCTCGATTCAACCGGTGGATTGGTAGGGATGTGGCTTTTGTCGCCGACCAGCAATTGCAGGGTGTGCTGGCCTGGCGGCAGGTTGAGTTCGGTCTCGGTCTGGCCTTTGCCGAAATGACGGATGTGATCAGTCATGGGCAGCGGCGCATCCATCGCGGGCTGGTCCTTGACGTCGATCAGCAGATGGTGATGCCCGGTATCGGGGACGTCGACGCCCGCTGGCGCTACGCCCATGCCCTTCATGCCGAATTGCACCGTGAACGGTGAAGTCACGGTTTCGCCATCCTTGGGCGAGATGATGTAGACCTCTGCACCTTCGGGTGATGCTGTGCGCGGTATGTCCGCTGCACTGACCAGCATCGGGGCACTCAGTAACAGGCTGGCGACGATCGCTCCAGAAAATAGGGACTTCATGACTGCTCCAGGCTCAGTTGAGGTAAGCGCACGCTACAGGCCTGAAGTTTTGAGCGCCTGGGTGCGTGGTCACGATAGCTCGACACCAGGGTCAATGGCTGCCTGCGTTCATGAAACTGTTTTCATGAAGACTCGAGCAAAAGCTCACTGAAACAGCTCATTACCCCGACGCCTAAACCAGCCGGTCAATGAAAGGCGGTCACGACTGGCAGGCATGACTTCGTGTTCGATTTCGCCCGACAGAAACACCACCAGGCATCCGCCGGTGGGCTGTACGTCGTAAGCGACATCGTTCTTGAGGTACATGCGCAGCTGACCACCATGCTCGGGCAGCCAGGCCTGATTGAGGTACAGCACAGCAGACACCATGCGCTTGTCGTCATCGCGAAAGCGGTCTACATGCTTGAGGTAAAAAGCACCTGGCGGATAGAGGGCGAAATGACTTTCGTAGTCCTCAAGACCCAGAAACAAGCCGCGATTGAGGGCCTGTCGCAGGCTGTCCATCAGCTCCAGATAACTGTCACAGCACAAAGCCTGCCCCGCTTCCAGCCACTGAATATGGTCACCGCGGATACCTTCGCGAACCTCCTGAGCAGGCCCGCGCCCGACACCCGCAGGCTCCAGCTCGCCTTCGGCGGCACGCTTGCGGCACTCTTGCGCCAGCTCAAGGGTCAGAGCTTCGGGCAGGAAAATATTCTGCTGCGACCAACCGTTGGCAGCCAGGTCGTCGACGATTCGTAGCAGCAGCGGGTGATCGGAAGGTATGCGCATGGCGCGCATAGTATCCATAAGCCTTCAAATCCGACAGCGGCACGTATGCGCGGCGCCATGTGCTGCAGTTTTCATCCGGGAAGAACAGTCATAACTCGACATATCCACGGTAATACCCGGAGAATAGCAACCTGCCGACAGGAGTCCCTAATGCGTCGTTTGTTGTTTGTTTGGTTGTTAATGTTGTGCACGACGCCCGCCTGGGCGGACGGCTACGATCAGTTGTACAAGGCTGCTGGCTGGCCGGATCAACGGGCTCATTTCAACGACGCTCTAAAGGCTGCGCAGCAACGCTATCGCGATAACCTGCCGCCTGCCGTTTTTCAGGCGCTGGTCAACAACAGCAACCAGCGTTTTGCTCCGCAGGCCATGGATCAGCGCGCCGCCAGGCGTTTGCGCGAAATTCTCAAGGATCCCAACCCGTCGCTGCAGTTTTTCCAGTCGCCACTGGGCCGCAAGATCGTCAATGCCGAACTTACCGCCACACGCGCCGATCAACTGGCCCAGCATGCCGACGGCCTGCCTCACATAGAGGCTGACGCCACGCGTCAGTTACTGATCGGGCACCTGGCGCAGGCGCTGCCGGCCAAACAGGCAGGTGCCGAAGTGAGCCTTGCAATTGCAGGCGTCGCCGCCGACAGCCTGAGCCAGATGATCCCTGGTCTGCTGGGTGGCGGTCAGGCGCAAGGCATGCTCGAAGGCCAGCGCGAGCGGTTGATGGCGCAAATCAGCGCGGACCTCAACAACACATTGCTGTACGTCTACCGCGATCTGTCCGACCCGGAACTGGAAGAGTTCTCGACCTTTGCCGAGTCGCCAGAAGGGAAAGCCTACTATCAGGCTGCACTTGCCGCGATTCGTGCAGGGCTGGCGGTTGGGCAAAGCGCATCGAGTCTTGCACCCACTCAATAGCATCAAGAAAGAGCTGAAATGTCAGATTCCTACAAGTACTTCAAGGAAAACATGGAAGCCTTGAACGTGCCTGCACCCGAGTCGTTGTTCAGCTCGCTCACCACGGCGGTGAGCACATCGACAACGATCCTGGGCACGCTCGAAAAGCTCGGGCCCGCGACGACCTTGCGTGAAGTCATCGGAGCCACCACAAAACTTGAGGCTCTTTCCGTCATTGCCTCCGTTTCAGCGGCGTTTTATGTGGGTGCAATCATTGGCAGCATCGCCGTTGCGACCGGCAGAACCCTGTCGGGCGGGACGTCATTGGCCGACGTCCTGTTCACGGCTCAGAAACACAACCTCAAGCCGGAGTGGCTGACCCGATAACTGAGCGCCTACCCCGGCATTTACAATGCTTCTGCATCAGGCAGAGACAACTACAGACACCGGCTCGCTTTCGCATGAAGGACTCCATCGCACTGCTTTTGACCGCCCTCGCCATGGCGTTTCTGGCATGGCTGTTCTGGGCTGGACTGGGTCAGGATGCGTTCGCGGTGTTCGGTACCCTGGCGACCGTCTTGCTGGCGGTCGACAATTTCCGCCTGCGTCGTCAGGTCAGGTCACTGTCAGTCCGCAGGGCTGAGAAGCCCTAACGCAGTCGGCTGCTGAGAAATTCAAAATAGCGTGCCCGTAACTCCGGCAGCTCGTTGGCCAGATGATGACGGGCATGGCCGAGCATCAGGATCTCGGGCTGGCTGAACTTCTCTTTGAGAACTGTCAGGTTGTGCGACCAGTCCACGGTCATGTCAGCCTCGCCCTGAACAATCAGCGGGCTGCGTTCGCTACGGGGCGCGCTTTCAATGCGTACGATCCACTGCGCCAGCGCGCCGACCCAGGCGGTCGGCAACCGGCTGGGTTGCAGCGGGTCCGCCAATAGAAACGGCAAGAAAGCAGGCGCGTTCGAGTTTTCAGTGAAACGTCGGGCAATCCCGGTCACGAAAGGCTTGAGCAGGTAATAGCTCAGACGCGACCAGCCCCACGCACGCGGCCTGACGAGTGGCGACAACAGGATGACCTGACCTTGCGCCGGGCTCTCTTTTCCCTGATTGAGCAGGTGATCGATGACGATCGCACCGCCGGTACTCTGCCCGCACAAATGCCACGGATGCGGCAGTTGGAGAGCCGCAGCTTCAAGCAACAGTTGCTGTAACACCGCCTGATATTCTGCAAAGTCATTGATGCTTGCCCGGCTGCCGCTGGAAAGCCCATGCCCCGGCAGGTCGCAGGAAATCACCGCAAACCGTTGCGTCAGCGCCCACTCGATCACATGCCTGTAGAGCCCCATGTGGTCATAAAAGCCGTGAAACAGAAACAACGTAGCGACTGGGTTTTCGGGCACCCAGACCTGACCCACGACTTCGTACCCGGCAACATCGAGACGCCCAAGCCAACTGCGAATGACGTTTTCCCCGCCCAGCCCGGCCAGACCATAGAAGCGCTGGTAAGCCTGCCCATCCAGAGAGAGCGGATCAATGACGCTCAGTGGCAGCAGACTGGCGCGCAGGTTATCGGGATCAAATGTTGCAGACATTGGGTTTCCAGAGTTCAGCGGGGCGGCGTGCAGGTGATGCAACGATATTCTTCTGTCTGCGCAGCCATGACAAGGCAGAACGCGCTGATTCGCACAGATCTGTGACGGCGACACCGGTCTGTATCGGCCTGGTATCTTCACTACCCAGCCTGGAACCAAAGCGGTAGCCTTCATCCTCGACACACGCATTTACAGAGAACCCGGATGAAACGCAGTCTCGCCGTTATCGCCATCATCATTGCAATCATCGCCGGTGTTGCTGGCTGGTACGTCCACAGCAAACAGCCCGTGCGCGCGGGCGAATTCGCCATGAGCCATGTTCAGGCCCCTGTGACTGTGCGTTATGACGAGCGTGGCGTGCCACATATTCGAGCCGAAAACGAAGCTGACCTGTACCGGGCTCTCGGTTATACGCAGGCGAAAGACCGGTTGTTCCAGATGGAAATGCTGCGTCGGCTGTCGCGCGGCGAACTGGCCGAGATCATGGGACCGAACCTGGTAGAGACCGACAAACTGTTTCGCAGCCTGCGCATCCGCGAACATGCTGACGCGTATGTAGCCCGCCAGGACAAGAACACGCCGACCTGGAAAGCAGTCGAGGCCTATCTCGACGGTATCAATCAGTTTCAAGACACGCACGCAAGCCCGATGGAATTCGATGTACTGGGCATTCCCAAACGGCCGTTCACCGCTGAAGACACGATCAGCATAGGCGGTTATCTGGCTTACAGCTTTGCAGCGGCGTTTCGCACCGAACCGCTGCTGACTTACGTGCGCGACAAACTCGGTCCGCAGTATCTGAAAGTCTTTGATCTGGACTGGCATCCGGACGGCATGCTCGGTCAAAAGCCCGCACTGGCCAGTGCAGACTGGAGAGGCTTGAGTGAATTGGCACAATTGAGTCATCAGGCGCTGGAAAACGCAGGCCTGCCGCAGTTCGAAGGCAGCAATGCCTGGGCGATTTCCGGCAGTCGTACCCAGAGCGGCAAGCCGATACTGGCGGGCGATCCGCATATTCGTTTTTCCGTACCCTCCGTGTGGTACGAGGCTCAATTGTCAGCCCCCGGCTTTGAACTCTATGGCCATTTTCAGGCGCTCAACCCGTTCGCCTTTCTCGGTCATAACATGGATTTTGGCTGGAGCCTGACCATGTTCCAGAACGATGACGTGGATCTGATCGCCGAAAAGACCAACCCCGAGTATCCCAATCAGGTCTGGTATCACGGCCAATGGGTTGAAATGACTCGCACCGAGCAGCAGATCGCCGTCAAAGGCGAAGCACCCGTCACCCTCACGCTGCTCGAATCGCCGCACGGCCCTGTCGTCAATAATGTCCTGGGCAAAAACGCGGGGCAGGCCCCGATTGCCATGTGGTGGTCATTTCTGGTGTCCGAAAACCCGGTGATGGACGGTTTTTACGAGGTCAATCGCGCTGACACGCTGGAGAAAATGCGTAACGCCGCCGAGAAGATTCAGTCGCCAGGTCTTAATCTCGTCTGGGCGAACGCCAAGGGAGACATCGGCTGGTGGGCCGCCGCGCAGCTGCCCATTCGACCGGAAGGCGTCAACCCGACCTACATTCTGGATGGCAGCACCGCTCAGGCCGACAAGCTGGGCTTTTATCCCTTCAGTGCCAATCCGCAAGAAGAAAACCCGTCGCGTGGGTACATCATTTCTGCCAATTTCCAGCCGCTGTCACCCACCGGCATGCAGATTCCCGGCTACTACAACCCTGCCGAGCGCGGTCAGCAACTGGATCGTCAATTGAGCGACTCGACCATCAAATGGGACCTTGCCGCCAGCAAGGCATTGCAGCTGGGCACACAGACCGACTACGCGCCCAGCATTCTGCGCCCTTTGATTCCGGTACTGCGCCGGGTGGTCAGCGACCCGGATGAACAGGCGCTGGTAGAGCGCTTGGCCAGCTGGAAAGGCGATTACCCAATCGATTCGGTAGGCGCCACGTTGTTCAATCAGTTCCTGTTCGATCTCACCGAAGAAACCTTTCATGACGAGCTGGGCGACGGCTTCTTCCAAACGCTACTGTCGACTCGCGCGCTCGACCAGGCCCTGCCCCGACTGGCAGCCGACGCCAAGTCGCCCTGGTGGAACAACCGCAATTCGCCTCACGAGGAAAGTCGCGACAACACCGTGAAAGTCGCGTGGCGTGCCAGCGTTTCGCATTTGAAGTCGATGTATGGCAACAACCCCGATGAATGGGTCTGGGGCAAGGCCCATACCCTGACCCAGGCTCATCCGCTGGGCTCGCAGAAGCCGCTCGACAAGCTCTTCAACGTAGGGCCCTATGCGGCGCCGGGCACCCATGAAGTGCCAAACAATCTGTCATCGAGTATCCGTCCAGCGCCGTGGCCAGTGAACTATGGGCCCTCGACCCGTCGTCTGATCGACTTCGGCGATCCGGCGCACAGCCTGGGTATCAATCCGGTCGGACAAAGCGGCGTCCCGTTCGACAAGCATTACGCCGATCAGGCCGAGGCCTTTATAAAAGGCGAGTACATGCCGCAGCATTTCAGCGAAAAGGACGTGGCAGAGCACACAGAAAGTGTCCTGACGCTGGTGCCGGGGCAGTAGAGCGTCAGGCAGGAACGCAATTCAGACGATCAATGCCGCAGTAACTTGCGCAGTGGCACACCGTCTTTCATGACCGGGGATTTGATCACGATGTAGCTGAAGTACTTGGAAATGCCGATGTTCTTGTCGAGCAATTCCTCGATCACTTCCTGGTAGTGCTGAATGCTTCGGGTCATGAAGCGCACAAGGTAATCGTAGCCGCCGCTGATCAGGTGGCACTCCAGCACTTCATCCACATGGCGGATGTTGGCTTCGAATTTGGCGAAGTCTTCACGCTTGTGGTCGCTGAGCGAAATCTCTGTGAACACGGTGACCGATTCAGTGATTTTCGCGAGGTTCAGGTGCGCCTTGTAGCTGGAGATATAGCCCGCCGACTCCAGGCGTTTGACGCGTTGCAGGCATGGGCTCGCTGAAAGCCCGACAGCATCTGCCAGGCTGACGTTGGTCATGCGCCCGTCTTTCTGGAGCTCAACCAGGATATTGATATCAATCCGGTCCAGTTTGACCAAGCCTTCCATTACCTACCTCTTGTTTTGCCATTCACAGTGCCTACCTTCTAGCAAAATCAGCGCCGTAAGGACAGCTGATGCTGTGCGACAAGGTCAGCCATGCTGCTGATACAGATGTCTGCCGGGCAGGGTTGGCTGTGCTGCTCACGACTGCGACGGATCAGACACAGTCCGCCAGTGCTCAGCGCCGTGGCGGGCGGGCGAGACACACGCAAGGTTTCGTTGGGCGCCAGGTCCATGTCGGTGAGCCAGCGGGTGTCGTCGAGCGAATGCGTGTTCATCGACAAGAGGCTGTCCGGCTCAAGGCCGAGGCGCTCACACAGCAACCCACGGTCTTGCACATCGCGATCGGCATACACCAGCAATTGATAGAACTTGCGCAGGTAGAGCATAGCGCCGGGTGCATCTTCGAACAGTGTCCAGCCCGGCACCGAGCGAGCGAAGGTCATCCCCTCCTCCCAACTGGCCTTTATACCCAGACGCTCGGCCAGTTGACGGTGCGCAAAGCACATCAGCCCACTGAAACCCAACTCGTCAAAACGTGGATACAGCGTACCGATCACCTCGTTGAACTGAGCCAGTACCTGCTCTCTTTCGGGGGGATAAACACCGTTTTCCAGCAGCGGTTGCAAGGCTGCCCAGACACCAGAGTCGCGGTCTATCAACACTTCATCACAATCGATCAGCAGTGCACGGTAATCAGTTAATCCCATGGCAAACGACGTCTCCATTCCAACGGTGATGCCCAGCACTTGAGGCTGCGGCGCCTTGCGACGGCCGCAACCCACGCAGCACTCAGCTGGACTTCAATACTCGTGCCAAGGCAGCATCAAGGATGACCAGCGCCTCATCGATCTGCTGTTCAGTGGTCACCAGCGGTGCCAGAAAACGCAGCACGTTGCGGTAAACGCCGCACTTGATCACCAGCAAGCCACCAATACGCGCCTGATCAATGATTTTCTGATTGGTATCGGCATCCGGGCTGCGCGCGGCGTCATCCTTGACCATTTCCATGGCCAGCATGAAACCGGTGCCGCGTACGTCGCCGATGCAGCTGTAACGTTCCTTGAGTTTCAGCAGACCGGCACGCAGGTAAGTGCCCAACTGCTCGCCCCGCGCCAGGAGGTTGTCCTGCTCGTAGGTGTCGATGACCGCCAGCGCAGCGGCGCAGGAAAGCGCATTGCCTCCATAAGTCCCGCCCAGACCGCCCGGAAGCGGTGCGTCCATGATGTTGGCGCGCCCGACAACGCCCGAAAGCGGCATCCCGCCAGCAAGGCTCTTGGCGACCGTGACCAGGTCTGGCTGGATCCCGGCGTGTTCAAAGCCGAACCATTTGCCGGTACGTCCGAAGCCCGTCTGAATTTCATCAAGAATAAGCACGATGCCGTGTTGCTCGGTCAGCGCGCGCAGGGCCTTGAGGAACTCGACCGGCGCTGCGAGGAAACCACCGTCGCCCTGAATCGGCTCGATAATGATGGCAGCGACACGGTCCGGAGCAACCTGAGTGGCCAGCAGCTCATGCAGTGCAGCCAACGCCATGTCGCCCGTCACGCCACGGTATTCGTTAGGGAACGGGGTGTGGAACACTTCTGGCGCCATTGGCCCGAAGTTCTGTTTGTACGGCTGGCTCATCCCGGTCAGCGTAGTGCCGAGCAGGGTCCGGCCGTGGAAACCACCACGAAACGAAATGATCGCCGGGCGGTTGGTATGTGCCCGGGCAATCTTCACCGCGTTTTCTACCGCTTCAGCACCGGAGGTGAAAAACACGGCCTTGTGGTCGATGCCGCTCTGCCCGGCCACCATGTGGCTCAGGCGTTTGGCCAGATCAACGTATGGCTTGTAGGACACCACCTGAAAGCAGGCGTGGGTCACTTTTTCCAGTTGGCCCTGGATCGCCTTGACCACATTGGGATGGTTATGGCCGATATTCAGTACGCCGATGCCGCCGACGAAATCCAGGTAGCGCTTGCCGTCCACGTCCCACAATTCAGAACCTTGAGCACGGTCAATGACCAACGGGTGGGCAGTAACCACGCCACGCGGCACGAACTGGTCGCGCTGACGGATCAAATGGGGCGTTTCATCGACTTTGCTGTTCATGGTCTTACCTATCGTGGGTCTGGCAACCGGCGGGTGGCTGCGATGTTGTTCAGGTTAAGCCTTCAGCAAAATGATCTACGCCGAACTTGGCCTTCCAGAAGTCCATATCCACTGTTTTTCCCCTCGCAAACGGCAGATTCCTTCAGCCCCCCCACGCACCACGCAATCTGCCGGACAGCGCCCGCTTTTCAGGCCTCACAGCGCACTGAAGCGCGCCTTTCAACAGATCCTGCTCCTGACTTGCGGCATGATGGAGGCCCACTTTCAGACTCAGGAAATGCCATGCCCGCCCTGCTCTATAAAGCCGATCCCGCACGCGCCGAACGATGGCGAGTTCTGTTCGCAGAGCATGCGCCTGACATCGAATGGCGGGTATGGCCGGACATTGGCGACCCTTCGGAGATTCATTACTTGGGCGCCTGGCTGGCGCCTGATGATCTGGACATTGTGCTGCCCAACCTCAAAGTGTTGTTCGCCTTGTCAGCAGGCGTCGATCAACTGGACCTGAGCCGCATTCCGCAAACGTTGCCAGTGGTGCGCCTGCTCGATCCAGGTATCAGTCACGGCATGTGCGAGTACGCGACCTTCGCGGTGCTCAGCCTGCACAGAGAAATGCTGCACTATCGGCAGCAGCAGGTTGAAGGTCTCTGGAAAGCGAGGCCATTGGTGCCGGCTCATAAACGCAGAGTGGGCGTCATGGGGCTGGGTTTGCAGGCGCAGCATATTCTGTCGAGCCTCAAGCCTTTCGGTTTTCAACTGTCGGGCTGGGCACGCAGCGAGCACCGCATTGACGGAGTCGCCTGTTATTCGGGCGAAGGGCAATTGGGCGATTTTCTGGGCCAGTGCGACATTCTGTTGTGCGTGCTGCCGCTGACCGAAAGCACCGAAGGTATCCTCAACCAAAAACTGTTTGAGCAACTGCCGCAAGGTGCTGCGCTGATCAACATGGGCCGCGGCGGGCATCTGGTAGAAGCAGACCTGTTGGCGGCTCTGGACAGCAATCATCTGAGCGCAGCCGTACTGGATGTCGTGCAGCAGGAGCCCGCGCCCGCTGATCATCCGTTCTGGAAACATCCGAAGATCATGCTCACGCCTCATGTTGCCGCCATGACTCAGCCGGAAAGTGCTTTCCCTGGCCTGCTCGACAACATCCGGCGTTTCGAGCGCGGTGAAGCCATGAACGGCCAGGTGGATCGCGGTCAGGGCTACTAGGTACAAGTACCGGAGCAGACCACAAAAGCGGTAGCACCCGCCGCACTTGGCGGGTGTTTGACCTTACAATAGCGCTCGTCCAACCACGAGCCACCCCCATGACACGCCCCGCCGCCCCCCGCAAACCTCGCGCACGCAGTCAGGCCCGGATCGATTCGATCCTTGACGCTGCGCGTACGCTGCTTGCTGCCGAAGGGGTTGCCAGCCTGTCGATTTATAGCGTGGCCGAGCGAGCAGAAATTCCCCCGTCGTCGGTCTATCACTTTTTCGCCAGCGTGCCTGCGCTGCTCGAAGCGCTGACTGCAGACATCCACGCCGCTTTCCGCGCGAGCCTGCAAGCGCCTATCCAGCACGCAGAACTGAACCACTGGCGCGACCTGTCCCGCCTGGTTGAACTGCGCATGCTGGCGATCTACAACGCAGACGCCGCTGCGCGACAGCTGATCCTTGCGCAGCACGGTCTGGCCGAAGTCAATCAGGCCGACCGCCAGCACGACATCGAGCTGGGTCAGCTGATGTCGGAGGTCTTCAACCGCCATTTTCAGCTCCCGGCACTGCCGGATGACGTCGACGTCTTCGCGCTGGCCATGGAACTGGGCGACCGGGTGTACGCACGCTCGGTGCAGCTGCACGACGAAATCACCCCACGCATGGCCGAAGAAGGCATGCGCGTGTTCGATGCCTACCTCGGGCTGTACCTGCCGCCGTATCTGCCGAAGAGAGACGTACCGGCAGTCAACTCTGCGCAAATCTGACAGCCTGCACTGTCAAGAAGAGTCAGCCAGCGCCGCAGTGGTCAGACCTGCCGATTGAAGGCCATTGAAGCTGCCTGCAGCCAGACAGGACCGCCGCTCGCCCTCCGGGCTTTCTACGGGCAAGCCTGATTAATCGCCAGACCTCAGTACGGTGACGGTGCCTCAGAAGCACGAGGCCACAAGGCCTTCTCACCCGCAACCTTATCCCGTATCGAAATGTCCCCATAACGACGGACATCTACGACGAGTTCCATCATCTTCATTTTTTCATTGACATTGTCCAGCGCAAGACTTCCTTCGCCCATGACGCCCATTCGATAATCACGACCGCTCAACCTTTGCGGGTAGTGGCTCATATGAACTGCATAGACCTGAGGGCGTGCCATAACCCCCTTTTCGGCTGCGGTTGCAACCGCTGTCGAGGCGAAGTCATCAGCAATATGTTCAGTAATCGAGGTGTAAAAACCTCTGCCTGCGCTCAGGCCAGCAGACTCACCCATGAATGCCGGATTCAACCCTTGTTTGAGGCTCGCGCCGTTCTCTACGGTGGAACCATGAAACCCTATCAACGTCATGGGCGGATCGTACTTTTCCAGCCCTGACCGCAGATCAGGTGCGGAACGACGTTTTGCAGCATAGGCGGCGGAGGGGCGGAATCTAACGTTTACGATAGCTAGGGCGGCCGGATGACGCCAAGCCATGATAGCGGCAAGCGTTCTTCGCAGAACGGCCCACACAGCGAAATGGCCGGTAGGGTCAACTCTGTTTACGGGGTCGCCAGCGCAGTAAGCATAGGTATTCAACCCACCTTTACCAAATGGCCCCAGGTCGTCAGGGCTGTTGAAACGCATCAGTACCGGGTTAAGCGCGCGATAACCATTGCCCAGCATGTAATGCCCTGTGATCGGGTCGCGTCGCTCGCCATTGAAGCCCAGCAAGCTGGTCAGGCCGCTATCAGCCGGATGGTGCCCATAGGCGGTATACGCCAGTGACTCGGCGCCTGTCTCGTCGAGGCATTGCAGGACTGAACGCTGTCGATCGGTCGCCAGCAGGCTCGTTACAGCCTTCCCTTCCAGATGCTGCTGGGCCAGCACAACGTCTTCATGCTGGAAGATCGTACGTTGCAGCGTGCCCTGTATCTCGGTCGCCAAGCGGTTTTTCTGATAGAACCGCTGCCTCTCCATTTGCGCAACCGGGCCGCTCCCAACCAGGCGATCCAAGGCATCATAGTGATAACGACAGCGTACTGCGTAAGTGGAAAGGGCCATGAGTGCAGGCTCCAGCTCAACCGGTGTCAAGCATCCCCCAACCCTCGCAGCACGACCACCTCACAAAACTGCCAGGTATAAAAAACCCCGGAGGGTCGTCACCGTCCGGGGCTTGTCTGGCAGGCCGATCACAGTTTGGCGATCGAAACCTCAGTGGATTTCACGAAGGCAATCACTTCGCTGCCCACTACCAACTCCAGCTCTTTGACCGAGCGGGTGGTGATCACGGAAGTCACGACGCCGGAAGCGGTTTGCACGTCGATTTCAGACAGCACGTCGCCGTGGACGATTTCCTTGATGGTGCCTTTGAACTGGTTACGAACGTTGATGGCTTTGATAGTCATGGCATGTCTTCCTTTGGGATATCGAAGTTAAGTTGCCCAGCGCAGTTGCGTAGGCAATGGTGAAAAGGGTTCTGGCTCAGGCGGCGAACCGGGGATAGCGAGCACTCGGTTGAGGACTTCGGTCTCAAGCGCTGCAAGGCGATGCGAGCCACGTGCGCGAGGTCGTGGCAGATCAACCAGCAGGTCGAGACCGATGCTGCCTTCGTCGATCAGGATCACCCGATCAGCAATCGCGACAGCTTCGCTGACATCGTGAGTCACCAGCAGCACGGTGAAACCATGCTGGCGCCACAGCTTTTCGATCAGCTGTTGCATCTCGATGCGCGTCAACGCGTCAAGTGCACCCAGCGGCTCGTCGAGCAACAACAGGCGTGGCTTGTGAATCAAGGCACGAGCCAGAGCCACGCGCTGCTTTTGACCGCCGGACAATGCCGCAGGCCACTCATCTGCCCGTTCGGCAAGACCAACAGCTTCCAGCGCCTCGAGTGCCTGGGCGCGCCAGTCGCCGCTCAGTCCAAGGCCGACGTTGTCGATAATCTTCTTCCATGGCAGCAAGCGCGCTTCCTGGAACATCAGACGCGTGTCTTCGCGGGCGTCGGCCAGCGGCGCAGAGCCTGCAAGCAGTTGGCCCTGCGTAGGCTTGTCGAGCCCGGCCAGCAGACGCAACAGGGTGCTCTTGCCGCAACCGCTGCGACCCACCACGGCGACGAACTGACCGGCCGGAATATGCAGATCAATGTTCTTGAGCACTTCACGCGTGCCAAAGGCTTTCTTGAGATTCTGAACACCCAGCGGAATGCCGCGAAGCAGGTGCGGGGGTTGTTGCTTCAGACTGGTCATGCTGCACCGCCTTTGCTGACTTGATAGGCCGGATGCCAGCGCAGGCAGACCCGTTCCAGACCACGAGCGGCCAGATCGGCCAGCTTGCCCAGCACCGCATACAGCACAATGGCCAGCACCACGACGTCGGTTTGCAGAAACTCACGGGCATTCATTGCCAGGTAGCCAATACCGGAACTGGCGGAGATGGTTTCTGCCACGATCAGCGTCAGCCACATGAAGCCCAGTGCGAAGCGCACGCCCACCAGAATCGACGGCATGGCGCCCGGCAGAATTACGTGTCGAAACAGGCTGAACCCCGACAGGCCGTAGCTGCGGGACATTTCCACCAGCGCCGGATCGATATTTCGAATGCCGTGGTAGGTGTTCAGGTAAATCGGGAACAGCGTACCGAGCGCAACCAGGAAGATCTTCGCAGTCTCGTCGATGCCAAACCACAGGATGACCAGAGGAATAAGCGCCAGATGCGGCACGTTACGAATCATCTGTACCGAACTGTCCAACAGGCGCTCGCCCCATTTGCTCAGGCCAGTGATGAACCCCAGTGCCAGACCAATACCGCCACCGATGGCAAAGCCTATGCCGGCGCGCCAGCCACTGATTGCCAAGTGGGTCCAGATCTCGCCGCTGGCGACCAGATTGTAGCCAGCCTCGATCACCGCACTCGGCGCCGGAAGAATGCGCGTGGACAACCAGCCGGCGCTGACTGACAACTGCCAGATCGCCAATAACAGGACAGGAAGTGCCCAGGGTGCCAGTCGATGAGTAAAACGTTGCGAAGCACTGAGGCTCATGGAGTTGTCTCCTCGAAGGGCCTGTCGATTACTGTGCTTGAGCAACAGCAGCGGGCGGCGTCCAGACCACGTCAGCGATGCTGAGCGGCTTGGGGATCAATTTGAGCTGGTAGAAGGTGTCTGCGATTTTTTGCTGAGCAGCCACCACCGGTGGGGTGATGAACAGTGCGCCGTAGCCCTGGCGTTTGACCGAGGTCAGCGTGATGTCAGCGGGCAGGCCCAGCAGCGGCGCGACCTGTTTGGTCACTTCCTCAGGGTTGGCCTTGGACCATTCACCCACGGCTCGCACTTCTTCGATCAACGCCTGAATCACTTTAGGGTTCTTTTGGGCGTAAGGCTTGGTCGCCAGATAGAACTGATGGTTGTCGACAATGCCGGAGCCGTCTCTCAAGGTGCGGGCCTGCAACTGCTGTTCAGCAGCCGCCTGGTACGGGTCCCAGATCACCCATGCATCGACACTGCCACGCTCGAAAGCGGCACGTGCATCAGCAGGTGGCAGGAAGACGGTCTGGATGTCGGAATATTTCAGACCGGCATCCTCAAGTGCGCGTACCAGCAGGTAATGCACGTTGGAGCCCTTGTTAAGGACAACCTTCTTGCCCTTGAGGTCTTTGACAGAAGTGATCGGCGAGTCCTTGGGTACCAGAATCGCTTCGCTGGTCGGCGCGGGTGGCTCGTAGGCCACGTACAGTAGATCAGCGCCTGCCGCCTGGGCGAACACTGGTGGTGTTTCACCGGTCACACCAAAATCGATCGAGCCTACGTTGAGGCCTTCCAGCAACTGCGGGCCGCCCGGGAACTCTGTCCACTGCACCTTGACGCCCTGCTCGGCCAGACGCTTCTCAAGCGAACCCTTGGCCTTGAGCAGCACCAGCGTGCCGTACTTCTGGTAACCGATGCGCAGGTCTTCAGCCTGGGCCTGAGTGATCGCGCCGAAAGCGAGCGCTGCGGTAAACAGAGCGACCAGGCTTCGACGCAGAGTGACAGTGCGCATGGCGCGCTCCTTACAAATGGGGTGGTTGCCTGCACGACTGTTGCACGTCGGGCGAGGCGGAATGGAAGTGACATTAACAGCAGTTTTTTATATCCATAAATCACATATATTCATTTAGTTATTCCATAAATGAATATATGTGATTGAACGACGCTACAGGCCTGACTTCGGACGGGATGCTCAACAAGCGACACAAAAAAAGGGCCGATAAATCGGCCCGAATAACCCCACTCTCGGTGAACCCGGAAATTCAGCGGTTAGGCTGTGGCGTCAGGCGCAGATAAGGCGTGACGGCGGTATAGCCCTTCGGAAAGCGTTGTTTGATTTCTTCCTCATCCTTGATCGACGGCACGATCACCACATCGTCACCGTCCTTCCAGTTGGCCGGCGTGGCGACTTTGTGGTTGTCGGTCAACTGCAGGGAATCAATCACCCGCAGGATTTCATGGAAGTTGCGGCCAGTGCTGGCCGGGTAGGTGATGGTCAGGCGCACTTTTTTGTTCGGATCGATCACAAATAGCGAACGAACCGTCAGCGTGTCACTGGCATTGGGATGGATAAGGTCATATAGATCGGACACCTTGCGGTCTGCGTCCGCCAGGATCGGGAAATTGACCTGTGTGTTCTGAGTTGTGTTGATGTCGTCGATCCACTTGATATGGGAATCGACCGGGTCGACCGACAGGGCAATGGCCTTGACGCCGCGCCTGGAGAATTCGTCTTTCAGTTTGGCGGTAAAACCAAGCTCGGTGGTACATACCGGCGTGAAGTCTGCCGGATGGGAAAACAACACACCCCAGCTGTCGCCCAGCCATTCGTGGAAGCGTATGCGGCCCTCACTGGAGTCCTGTTCAAAGTCAGGGGCGATATCGCCAAGTCGCAGTGTCATGGTGTTGCTCCTCGTCTTGTTAGGGTATGTCTCAGTCAAGACCAACTGTGCCTGTCGGTGAAGGAATTTAAAAAGAATATAAACAGCTGTGGTTAGGCCTGATAGGCATATAGAAAATCAGGCAAAAGAAACCCCGCACAAGGCGGGGCTTCTTTGAAGCTCAATACACTTACATGAAGTTGTAGGTGTAGTTGAAGATGACGCGAGCCTGGTCGGCGTTAGTCGAGTTGTTCAGGCCGTCGTCAGCACGGTAGGTGCCGTAACGTACGGTAGTGCCGAAGCCTTTCAACAGGCCGCTCTGAACGACGTAGTCAACACGCATGTCGCGTTCCCACTCCGAGTACTCTTTGCCGAAGGCAGTAGTACCACGAGCGCCTTTGATGTCATCGGCGTGCAGGTAAGCGATAGCAGCTTTCAGGCCTGGAACGCCCAGCTTGGCGAAGTCATACGAGTACTGACCGAACGTGGTGTTTTCACCGGCACGGTTGAAGCCGTTGATCATCGAGTCAGTGAACGAGTAGAAGCTTGCGCCGCCGTTGCCTTCTGGACGACCGCGACCGTCAACAACGTTGCCCTGGTTCAGGAACACCATGCCGCCGTCGTCGCCAACCTGCTGGTGACCCAGCAAAAACGCGTGGCCGCCGAGGGTGTAGGTGAACATGGCAGACCAGGTCTGGTTATCAACTTCACCGGTGGTTTTTGCATAGCCGCTGTTGTTGTTGAAGCCGTAGCCAGCGGTGTTGCTGCTGTTCTTGCCGTCAGAGCTGCTGTTGAAGTAGCGCAGGTCAGTCTTGAAAGATTGGTTGTCGGCGATCTGGTAAACGTGAACCAGGCCCAGGAAGTGTTGCTTGTAGAAGTCTTCCAGGTTGGCGAAGTAGTACTGCAGGGTCAGGTCTTTGGTGACTTTCCAGTCAGCGCCTGCGAAACGGAACGCGTCGCTGCCCTGAGTGGCGCCGGCAACGGACAGGTCAGCCCAGTTGCTCGATGCACGGCCGCTCGACTTGGTCAGTTGGCCGCCGGTGAAGGTCACGTTGTCCAGATCCTTGGAGGTGACGATGCCGCCCTCAAAGGCCTGTGGCAGCAAACGACCGTCGTTGCTGACCAGGATTGGCAGGTTAGGTGCCAGAGCATTACCGACTTTCAGTTCGGTTTTGGAGAAGCGAGCTTTCAGGTTGCCACCGGCACGGGACCAGTCGCTGACCGAGGAGCCGTCTGTGTCAGTCGGCACAACGGTGTTGGCCGTTGCAGCGCTGTGGTGATCAATGCCACCGCCCAGATGAACACCCACAACAGCCTGGGCATCAAGACCAAAGCCTACAGTGCCCTGAGTGAAGCCAGAGATGTAGTCGAATTTCAGGCCAGTAGCGGTTTCACGCTGATCTGACGCACGAACGCCTTCACGCAGATCGTTGTTGAAATACAGGGTACGAGAACTGACGGACGCCTTGCTGTCTTCAAGGAAACCAGCTGCACCGGCCTGCTGGGCCAATACACCGACGGTAACGGCCAAGGCCAGGGTGGACTTCTTCATTGCTACGCTCCTCGTGAATCTAATTTTTTATGTCCATGGTGCCGAGCGAAAGCCCTGACCCACGGATTTGCGATAGGCGACAGTCCCGACCTTGAGGTCAATGGTTTCTGTACGCCCCGACTTCTTGACTAGACCGCGTATGTCGGTGGCAGCACGGTAGTGAAAAATCTTCAGGTCCAAAAGAAACTATTTCCGCGCTCTTAAGAACTATTGGATATATGTCACAACCCGTGTCTGCAGCGACGTCACGGAGTGTATCGACCTGTATCGCTAATTCCCAAAAAATATTTCACGACCATTCGTCAGATCATTTGGTTTTTGGTAACCAAGCGGCCAAATCGGGACCCGTCAGTCAGCAGCCTCAAAAGCCAAGCCCGCCGGCAAAGCCCTTAAAACCCTTATAAAACGGGTACTTCCAAGAGAATAGAAAACCAATGTTACAGTTGTCATCATTACGCCACCCGCCGTTTAAAAAACGACGAAATAGACTGAAAAAAACCGTTTTCCAAGTCAGAGGGCGGCGATTTTCGGTCCGCAACGGTCAGCCACGCCACGTCACCAATGAACAAAGCGTGTATTTCAGTGTCCTCGGTCGAGCTTTCAGCCTGTCCAGCTGTAAAAAATCAGAACGCCAGCCCGTGGTGAAAACGGGCACTTATCCATTCGGCATGCCTGTATCCCTCATAAGCTAATGCCTAAACGTTATTTATATTGTGATTCTTAGATCATCTAGTCTCCGCATTCGGCCTGCCCCCTGCCCGCCCGATTCGGAGCATCACCATGAAACTGCACTTTTCCTTACGCCTGCTGACTGCGCTTTCGCTGACCGGCGCAACGTTTCTGGCCAACGCCGCTGACTTTACTGTTGCGTACCAGACCACCGTCGACCCGGCAAAGGTGGCTCAGGCGGACAACGCCTACGAAAAGGCCACGGACTCAAAGATTGCCTGGCGCAAGTTCGATAACGGTGCAGATGTCATTACGGCCATCGCATCCGGCGACGTGCAGATCGGTTATCTGGGCTCGAGCCCATTCACTGCTGCCGCAACCCGCAAGCTGCCGGTGGAAACCTTTTTGATTGCCACCCAGATTGGCGCCGCTGAAGCACTGGTCGCCCGCAATGGCTCGGGTATCAATTCTCCGCAAGACCTGGTCGGCAAGAAAGTCGCCGTGCCGTTTGTTTCCACCGGCCACTACAGCCTGCTCGCAGCCCTCAAGCACTGGAACATCGATCCGTCGAAAGTGACCATCCTCAACCTCGCGCCGCCAGCCATTGCCGCGGCCTGGAAGCGTGGCGACATTGACGCAACCTACGTCTGGGACCCGGCGTTGGGCGTGGCCAAGGAAACCGGCAAAGTGCTCATTACCTCTGGCGAGCTGGCCAAAGTGGGCGCCCCGACATTTGACGCCTGGATCGTGCGCAAAGACTTCGCCGCCAAGCATCCAGAAGTAGTGCGCGCGTTCGCCAAAGTGACGCTCGACGCCTACGCAAACTACCGCCAGGACCCGAACGCCTGGATTGCCAACCCCGCCAACATCGACAAGCTGACCAAACTCTCGGGTGCCAAAGCGTCGGATATTCCGGGGTTGCTGCAAGGCAACGTTTACCCGCTGGCCAGCGATCAGACGGCCCTGCTGGGCGCACCCACCATCGAAGCCGTGACCAAGACCGCCGCCTTCTTGAAGGAGCAGGGAAAAGTCGACGCGGTACTGCCTGACTACTCGCCTTACGTCAGCGCCCAATTCATCACTCGCTGACTGACCGGACCACCAGGAGACACCGTCATGGCCCTACTGCAACTGGAGCGCATCTGCGCACAGTACCCCGGCGCATCCCAGCCGGTGCTCGCAGACATCAACCTCAGTCTCGGCCCGGAGCAATTGCTGGTTGCACTCGGGCCGTCAGGCAGTGGCAAAACCTCGCTGTTGAATCTGATTGCCGGCTTCGTCACGCCCAGCAGTGGTCGCATCACGCTGGACGGCGTAGCGGTGAACGGCCCTGGCGCAGAGCGTGGCGTGGTGTTTCAGGATGACGCCCTGCTGCCCTGGCAGGATGTGCTGGCCAATGTCGCGTTTGGTCTGGAGCTGGCCGGTGTGGCTCGCGCTGAACGTGAGGCACGGGCGCGGGAGATGCTCGCGCTGGTGGACCTGGTCGGCTTCGAGCATCGCCGCATCTGGCAACTGTCCGGCGGTCAGCGCCAGCGTGTCGGCCTGGCACGAGCACTGGCAGCGGACCCCAGTGTTCTGCTGATGGATGAGCCATTCGGCGCACTGGATGCCTTTACCCGCGAGCACATGCAGGAGTTGCTGCTGCAAGTCTGGCGACGTACCGCCAAACCAGTCTTTCTGATTACGCACGATATAGAAGAAGCGGTTTTTCTGGCCACCGACCTGATCCTGCTGACCCCAAACCCGGGCCGCGTCGCTGCGCACCTGAAACTGGACTTTGGTCAGCGCTACAGCGCAGGCGAGTCTGCGCGTGCGATCAAGTCCGATCCGCGCTTCATCGAGACCCGTGAACACGTGCTGTCCAGTGTCTTTTCCCAACGTACAAGGGAGCAGCGAGCATGAGCGGCTACGAACTGACAAGCACGGCCAAGCCTGACAAGGTCACACCACAGGTCAGTGCTCCACGCGTTTACCTGAGCACTCGAGCCATCAGTGTGGTGACGCTTGCCGTACTGCTGACGACCTGGTGGGCGGTCACTGCAGCCGGCTGGATCGAACCGTTGTTTCTGCCTCCCCCATCAGACGTACTGGAAAAAGGCTGGTTGCTGGCCACCAAGGGCTACATGGACTCAACGCTCTGGCAGCATCTGGGCGCTAGCCTGCAACGCATTGGCATCGCCCTGGGCGCAGCGATACTGACTGCGATTCCAGTCGGCATTGCCATCGGGCACAACCGTATCGCACGCGGCATTTTTGATCCCCTGATCGAGTTCTATCGGCCAATCCCGCCGCTGGCCTATCTGCCGCTGATCGTGATCTGGTTCGGCATCGGCGAGTTCTCCAAGGTGCTGCTGATCTACCTGGCGATCTTCGCGCCCATCGCCATTGCCACGGCGACCGGTGTTCGTACTGTGGACCCGACAAAACTGCGCGCAGCGCAATCGCTGGGCGCCACCCGGTGGCAATTGATCCGTCATGTGATCCTGCCCAGCGCCCTGCCAGACATTCTGATCGGTATACGCATTGGCCTGGGTGTGGGCTGGTCGACACTGGTCGCGGCCGAACTCATTGCCGCCACCAGCGGCCTGGGGTTCATGGTGCAGTCCGCCGCGCAGTTTCTGGTGACCGATGTGGTGGTGCTGGGGATCCTGGTGATTGCCGTGATCGCCTTCGCCATGGAGTTGAGCCTGCGCGCGCTGCAACGTCGTCTGGTGCCCTGGCATGGCCAAAGCCATTGACTGCCGCACCCTCAGCACACTGACCACGCCGACAGCTCGGCGCCTTATAGATAGAGAGCAACCATGAGCCTGCACATCACCCCGTTGAGTTTCGCCCTGGGCGCGCAGATCAGCGGTGTCGACCTCAGCCGACCTTTGACCGATGAACAACGCGATCACATAGAGCAGGCCCTGCTTGAGCATCATGTGCTGTTCTTCCGTGACCAACCGCTAACGCCTCAACAGCAGGCACGATTCGCGGCGAGCTTCGGCGATCTGCACATCCATCCGATTTACCCGAACGTCCCCGAACAGCCCGAAGTACTGATTCTGGACACCGCCCAGACCGATGTGCGCGACAACGCCATCTGGCACACCGACGTGACCTTCCTGCCAACGCCTGCGATGGGCGCGGTGCTCACTGCGCAGCATCTGCCAGCGTATGGCGGCGACACATTGTGGGCCAGCGGGGTTGCAGCTTATGAGGCGCTCTCGAAACCGCTGCAATTATTACTCGACGGCCTGAGCGCAACGCATGATTTCACCCGGTCCTTCCCGCTGGAGCGCTTCGGCAATACCCCGCAAGATCTCGCGCGGTGGGAAGAAGCCCGACACAAAAACCCACCCTTGTCGCACCCGGTCATTCGCACCCATCCGGTCAGCGGTCGCAAGTCGCTGTTCGTCAACGAAGGCTTCACCACAAGGATCAACGAGCTGGAGGCAGCAGAGAGCGAAGCGATTCTCAAGCTGCTGTTCAGCCACGCCACTCGCCCTGAATTTACGATTCGCTGGCGCTGGCAGGAAAACGACGTGGCGTTCTGGGATAACCGCTCAACCCAGCACTACGCAGTGGACGACTACCGGCCACAACGCAGAGTGATGCACCGCGCGACGATCCTGGGTGATGTGCCCGTCTAGGAATACAACCTGGACCGCTCTCATGCGGCCTGAATCAAAACGTGCATCAGCTTGGTGTGATGCAGCGTTTCGGTGCGCACATTGGGTGCAAAAACCGGCAAGGGGATAACGGGCCAAACATGGTTCAGGGCGCCCCAATCTGCCCTGTGTGCATTCAAGCCGCTCTATTCAAGGGTTTCAGGCCCGACAAACAGTCTTTATTAGTTGGTTTCTCAAAACTGGCACGAGCTCTGCATTAGGTTAACTATCACCAGTTTTGGGGACCTTGGTACAGGCAGGCCGGGGATTCCCCTCTTTTATTCCTCCCGGAGACTGACCTCCAGTCTCCAGCGCCCGTCCACCTTCTCTGTGCGCCAGTCGCCGTGAAGTGGGCGGGCCGCCAGGAGCGTCAGCACCAGCCCCTTCTCACCTCGCTCCAGCTTCCAGCGCGCCACTTTGCTGTCCAGCTTCAATTGACCATTCCACGGCTGTCCATACGCCTGCACGTTGAGCACCACAGCGCCGTCCACGTTCGCGCTCTGGTAACGGGGCTCTTCGTTGAACCACAGTGCCAGCCCGGCTGGCAGCTCTTCAATCTGCTCCAGCTCAAGCGGGTCAGGTTGCTGCAAGCGACCGATAATCGTACCCACCGTAAAGCCGACAATAGCCATCGAACTCAGAACTCGAGGCCATAGCTTCGGTCTTGGGTCCTCTTCAAGGGTAGAATGCTCGTCGTCCTTTCGTTCGGAGCCGTGCATGTTTCACGTCATCCTTTTTCAACCAGAAATTCCGCCGAATACCGGCAACGTCATCAGGCTGTGCGCCAACAGTGGCTGCACCCTGCATTTGATCGAGCCGCTGGGTTTCGAGCTGGACGACAAGCGCCTGCGTCGTGCGGGTCTCGACTACCACGAGTATGCCACGCTGCAGACCCATCCTGACCTGCCCAGTTGCCTGGAAAAGATCGGCAATCCCAGGTTGTTTGCATTCACAACCAAAGGTTCGCGGCCTTTTCATGACGCAAGCTTCGAGCCGGGCGACGCGTTCCTGTTCGGCCCTGAAAGCCGCGGGCTGCCTGCTGAAGTTCTGGATTCATTGACCAGCGAACACCGACTGCGCCTGCCGATGCGTGAGGGCTGCCGCAGTCTGAACCTGTCCAACACCGTGGCCGTGGCGGTGTATGAGGCCTGGCGTCAACACGGGTTTGCCTAGATAGCCATCAGCCGGACGCCGCACTTCAGGTGACCTTCGCGAGCAAGCGGAACGCCGTCCGGCTCGCTCCCAATGGCGAGCTCCCTGTCAGAAACACGCTGCAAAACCTTTGCTACCGGTCAGTAAGCCCTGCTTCTATGTGTCACGCGGCAGAACCCTGCGAGGGAAACCTGTAGAAGCGAGCCGGATGGCGTTCAGTTTGCTACCGAAGACGCAGACATCCGCTCGATATTTCCGCTAGTTCATCAGCGCCACTCCCAGCCCGGACAGAACAGCCCGCCAGAACGCAAAAAACGCCCCGAAGGGCGTTTTTTATTGGCAACAGCGCTTACTGGACGGTCGGCGTTTCGCCGGCTTCCTGCATGCGTTGCAGCTCTTGCGCGTACAGTGCGTCGAAGTTCACCGGGGCCAGCATCAGCGCCGGGAACGAGCCGCGGACAACCAGGTTGTCGATGGCTTCACGAGCGTACGGGAACAGGATGTTAGGGCAGAACGCACCCAGTGTGTGGCTCATCGCGCCGTCGTCCAGACCCTTGATCAGGAAGATACCAGCCTGCTGCACTTCAACGATGAAGGCAACTTCGTCGCCGTTGTTGACGGTTACGGACAGGGTCAGCACGACCTCGTAGAAATCGCCTTCCAGCGGCTTCTGACGGGTGTTGAGGTCGAGGCTGACAGTCGGCGTCCACTCCTGACGAAAAATCGCCGGGCTTTTCGGTGCTTCGAAAGACAGGTCGCGAACATAGATACGCTGCAGGGAGAATTGCGGAGCGTTGTCTTCTTCGTTGGCCACGGCGCCGTTGTTCGGTTGATCGGTCATTTCGGATCCTTCTCAAATGGGGCTGTTAAGTAGGGGGAATCAGGCCAGCAGCGCATCGAGTTTGCCGGCGCGCTCCAGAGCAAACAGGTCATCGCAGCCGCCCACGTGGGTGGAACCGATCCAGATCTGTGGCACTGAAGTGCGCCCGGCTTTCTTGGTCATCTCGGCACGAACCTGTGGTTTGCCGTCGACTCTGATTTCCTCGAAGGCCACGCTCTTGCTTTGCAGCAACTGCTTGGCGCGTATGCAATACGGGCAGTAGTCACTGGAATAAACGATGACTTGAGCCATTTTTCATTTCACCAGGGGAAGATTGTCACCACGCCAGCTGGAAATACCGCCGGACAGTTTGGCCGCCTTGAAGCCGGTCTTGAGCAGCTCGCGAGCAGTGCTGCCCGCATGCTGCCCCATTGCGTCGACTATGATCAACGTCTTGTCCTTGTATTTCTGCAGTTCGGCGGTGCGGGTCAGCACCTTGTCCTGCGGAAAGTTCAGGGAGCCAACGATGTGGCCAGCGGCAAAATCCTTCTTGGAGCGCACGTCGATGACCACGCCCTGGTCGTTGTTGACCAGTGCGGTCAGCTCGCGGGTGCTCAGGCTGGCGCCGCCTTTGCTCAGTTCGTAAGCGATCAGCAGTCCCAACAGAATGACGAAGGCACCGGTGATCAAATAGTGGTTAGTAGCGAATTCAAGCAGATGAGCAACCATCGGTAGGTTCCAGGGCGTTAAAATGTCGGCCAGTATACACAGCACCCAAGGTCGGCCAAAGTCCGTACGGCAGTGACGCCGTTTGAACTTGTCCTTAAAATGCCGATCCCTTGTACTTTCACCAACCAGCCTCGAGTGGGTTCTATGACTGCCACGCCAAAACCTCTGGTCCTAATCATCCTGGATGGCTTCGGACACAGCGAAAGCCACGAAGGCAATGCGATCCTGGCCGCGAAGATGCCAGTCATGGATCGCCTCTACAAAACCATGCCCAACGGCCTGATTTCAGGGTCGGGCATGGACGTCGGACTGCCGGACGGGCAGATGGGCAACTCTGAAGTCGGCCACATGAACCTGGGCGCCGGACGCGTGGTGTATCAGGATTTCACTCGGGTGACCAAAGCGATTCGCGACGGTGAGTTCTTCGAGAACCCGACCATCTGCGCCGCAGTGGACAAGGCCGTCGGCGCTGGCAAGGCCGTGCACATCATGGGCCTGCTGTCCGATGGCGGCGTTCACAGCCATCAGGACCATCTGGTAGCCATGGCCGAGCTGGCCGTGAAACGCGGTGCTGAAAAAATCTACTTGCACGCCTTTCTCGACGGTCGCGACACCCCGCCTCGCAGCGCGAAGAAATCCCTTGAGCTGATGGACGACGCCTTTGCCCGTCTCGGCAAGGGCCGCACCGCGACAATCATCGGCCGCTACTTTGCCATGGACCGCGACAACCGTTGGGACCGCGTCTCCACGGCCTATAACCTGATCGTCGACAGCACCGCAGAATTCCACGCTGACAACAGCGTTGCCGGCCTTGAAGCCGCCTATGCCCGCGACGAAAACGATGAGTTCGTCAAAGCCACACGTATTGGCGACCCCGCAAAAGTCGAAGATGGCGATGCCGTGGTGTTCATGAACTTCCGTGCCGACCGTGCTCGCGAACTGACTCGTGTATTCGTTGAAGAGGATTTCAAGGATTTCGAGCGCGCCCGTCAGCCGAAGGTCAATTACGTGATGCTGACCCAATACGCAGCCAGCATTCCTGCGCCATCGGCTTTTGCAGCCGGCAGCCTGAAGAATGTGCTGGGCCAATACCTGGCCGATAACGGCAAGACTCAGTTGCGCATCGCCGAGACCGAAAAATACGCCCACGTGACGTTCTTTTTCTCCGGCGGCCGCGAAGAGCCGTTCCCAGGCGAAGAGCGCATCCTGATCCCGTCGCCAAAAGTCGCCACTTACGACCTGCAGCCAGAAATGAGCGCACCGGAAGTTACCGACAAAATCGTCGACGCCATCGAGAACCAGCGTTACGACGTGATCATCGTCAATTACGCAAACGGTGACATGGTCGGCCACAGCGGCATCATGGAAGCAGCGATCAAGGCCGTTGAATGCCTGGACGTGTGTGTCGGCCGTATTACCGACGCCCTGGAAAAAGTCGGCGGCGAAGCGCTGATTACAGCCGACCATGGCAACGTCGAGCAGATGACCGACGATTCGACCGGTCAGGCGCACACTGCGCACACCTCCGAGCCGGTGCCTTTCATCTACGTTGGCAAGCGCCAGCTGAAGGTCCGCGAAGGCGGCGTTCTGGCTGACGTTGCGCCGACCCTGCTGCAACTGCTGGAAATGGAAAAGCCGCAAGAGATGACCGGTCATTCGATCCTCGTCGCGGAGTAAAGGGGGAAAACCGGCGATCCGCCACCAGGCATTGCCGGTTTTTTCATGTTCGAGCCCCAAAGCAGTGGCTTCGGGGCGTTTTTTTTGCAACGCGTGGCGGGCATACTAGGCCTGACATTTTTTCTCACAATTCCTCGGTATCGCCCACCCACATGCTTCGCGCCCTGATCGCCCTTGCTCTGATTTGCCTGCTCAATCCGGCGTTTGCCGAAGATGATCGTGTGCAAACCCAAAAACAGATAGATGCTGCGCGTCAGGATGTGGCAGAGCTGCAAAAAGTCCTGGGCAAACTTCAGGAAGAACGCGCCGGCGTCCAAAAGGACCTGCGCACCACTGAAACCGACATGGGTAAGTTGGAAAAGCAGGTCGAGGTCCTGCAAAAGGAACTAAAAAAGACGGAAGCCGAGCTGCAAAAGCTCGACAGTGAAAAAAAGACGCTCAACCACGCCCGTGTAGAACAGCAACGTCTGATTGCGATCCAGGCGCGCGCCGCGTACCAGAGTGGCCGCCAGGAATACCTCAAGCTGTTGCTCAATCAGCAACACCCCGAGAAGTTCGCCCGCACCCTCACCTATTACGACTACCTGAGCCAGGCGCGCCTGGCTCAGCTACGCAATTTCAATGAAACCCTTCGCCAGCTCGCCAATGTCGAAAAAGACATCGACCTGCAACAGGCACAACTGCTGGTGCAAAAGAGCAATCTGGACAGCCAGAGCGAAGAGCTGGCCAAGGTACGTCAGGAGCGTCAGCAGGCATTGGCCAAGCTGAATCAGGACTACAAGGCTCGCGATCAGAAGCTGCAGGCCCGCCAGCAGGATCAGGCTGACCTCGCCAAAGTGCTCAAGACCATCGAAGAAACCCTGGCCCGTCAAGCCCGCGAAGCCGAGGAAGCGCGTCAAAAAGCGCTGGTGGCTGCGCGAGAGGCTGAAGAAAAACGCCAGCGCGAGGCCGAAGCCGTCGCCCGCAACAGCCACGATAACGATGATGAACCCGCACCACGACGCCCGGTCAAAAGCCCCGGCGCGCTGGTTTCCAGTGCTGGTGTCTCGTATGGCGGTCCTTTTGCTGACGCAAAGGGAAAACTTCCATGGCCTATCAATGGTCGATTGCTTGCACGCTTTGGTGAAGCGCGCGGTGATGACGAGCGGACCAAATGGGACGGCGTCATGATCAGCGCAGCAGCCGGAAGCCAGGTACATGCTGTACACGGTGGACGAGTGGTTTTCGCTGACTGGTTGCGTGGCGCTGGGCTTCTGGTCATTCTCGACCATGGCAATGGCTATTTGAGCCTGTATGGGCACAACCAGAGCCTGCTCAAATCGGCAGGCGACATCGTGAAAGCCGGTGAAGCGATTTCCACGGTAGGCAACAGTGGCGGTCAGGATACATCAGCGTTGTACTTTGCAATTCGTCAGCAGGGTCGCCCCAGCGATCCAGCCCAATGGTGCCGCACTCAAGGATAAGTCGGCGCCAATACCCGTAGGAGTTCGTTAGACATGCTGCATTTGTCCCGCCTCACCTCGCTGGCCATGGCTATCGCCATCGTTATCGGCGCGCCTTTGGCGCACGCTGCCGAAAAAACCACGCCAGCCCCGGCAGCAGCAGCCGCGCCCGCCAACGTCAATGCGAAGCCGCCATTGCCGCTTGAAGAACTGCGCACGTTTGCCGAAGTCATGGATCGGGTCAAGGCGGCTTATGTAGAGCCGGTGGACGACAAAACGCTGCTGGAAAATGCCATCAAGGGCATGCTCAGCAACCTCGACCCGCACTCGGCCTATCTAGGCCCGGAAGACTTCCAGGAACTGCAGGAAAGCACCAGCGGTGAGTTCGGCGGGCTGGGGATCGAGGTTGGCGTCGAGGACGGTTTCGTCAAGGTGGTATCGCCTATCGACGACACTCCGGCGTCCAAGGCAGGTATCGAGGCTGGCGACCTGATCGTCAAGATCAACGGCACGCCGACTCAGGGTCAGACCATGCAGGAAGCGGTCGACAAGATGCGCGGCAAGATCGGCGAGAAGATCACTCTGACGCTGGTACGCGACGGCGGTACCCCGTTCGACGTGACGCTTGCACGCGCAACGATCCAGGTCAAAAGCGTGAAGTCGCAGATGCTGGAAAACGGCTACGGTTATATCCGCATCACCCAGTTCCAGGTCAAGACGGGCGATGAAGTCGGCAAGGCACTGGCCAAGCTGCGCAAAGACAACGGCAAGAAGATGAGCGGCCTGATCCTGGACCTGCGCAACAATCCGGGCGGTGTTCTGCAATCGGCTGTGCAAGTGGCGGATCACTTCCTGACCAAAGGTTTGATCGTCTACACCAAAGGCCGCATCGCCAACTCTGAACTGCGCTTCTCGGCCGACCCGGCGGATGCCAGTGAAGGCGTACCGCTGGTGGTGCTGATCAACGGCGGCAGCGCCTCGGCGTCAGAAATTGTCGCCGGTGCACTGCAAGACCAGAAGCGCGGCATCCTGATGGGCACTGACAGCTTCGGCAAAGGCTCGGTGCAAACTGTTTTGCCGTTGAACAACGACCGCGCCTTGAAGATCACCACGGCGCTGTACTACACGCCTAACGGCCGTTCCATTCAGGCGCAGGGCATCAACCCGGACATCGTGGTGCGTCGCGCCAAGGTCACCAACGAAACGGATGGCGAGAACTACAAGGAAGCCGACCTGCTCGGCCACCTGGGCAACGGCAACGGCGGCGCAGACAAACCAACGCTCAAGGGCGGCGCAGCGGCCAAGGCCCGTCCGCAGGATGATGACTTCCAGCTCAGCCAGGCGCTCAGCCTGCTTAAAGGGTTGAGCATCACTCGCGGCAACTGACGGATGCGTTTTCTTGCTCCGTTATTGCTGGCCTTCACCATCGCGGGCGTTGCTCAGGCAGCGCCCGCGAGCAGTGATGGCGATAACGGCAAACCTGCTGTCGCCTACCTCAGCCTGATCATTGATGACCTGGGTCAGAACCCGGCGCGGGACAGCCGTACGCTGGCGCTTCCCGGCCCGGTGACACTGGCGATCATGCCTGACACGCCACACGCCACCGAATTTGCCCGTGAGGCACACCGCGCGCGCAAAACCGTAATGCTGCACATGCCAATGGACCCGGCAACGGGCCCCTACGCCTGGCACCCGGAACTGCCTTTGCCGGAACTTGAAAGCCGTCTGAATGCAGCACTGTTGAAAGTGCCGTACGCAGCTGGCATCAACAACCACATGGGCAGCCGCATGACGGCTGAGCCCGTCGCCATGGGCTGGCTGATGGCAGAGCTGCAGCGTCGACATCTGTTTTTCGTCGACAGCCGCACCAGCGCCAAAACCGTCGCCGCCGCTCAGGCCCAGCGCATCGGCCTGGCCAGCGTTTCCAGGGATGTGTTTCTGGATGACGAGCGCACCGCTGAAGCCATCACCCGCCAGTTACAGACCGCCATCAAGCTGGCGCACAAGCAAGGCTCGGCCGTGGTCATCGGCCACCCCTACCCCGTTACGCTCGACGTACTGGAACGCGAACTGCCGAAACTGAAAGCACAGGGCATCGAGTGGATTGAATTGCGGCACATGATCAGCCTGCGCGGCAATCAGGCAATGGCGGGACACGGGAAAGACGGCACTTACCGGTAAGCCTTACAGATACCGGTCGCGAATTTTCTCCAGCAAGCCCTCGTTGCGCATGGTGTCCAGTGCTAACTGCAAGCGATCGACAACACTTTGCGGCGTGTCCTTGTTCAGTGCCAGGTACAACTGGGCGGTATTGAAGCGCAATACAGTTTTAAGCCCGGTAATGCCTTCCTGCTTGGCCAGGTAACGCCCGACCGGATCAGCAGTCGCCCACAGATCGATCTGACCGGTGACCAGCTTTCTGGCGTTGTCCTGATCGCGCAGCGTGACCACAGGCTCAAAGCCCTTCAAGGTCAGGTGCTCGGCCAGCGCATCGCCCTTGTAGGCGCCCACCTGATAACCCTTGGCCTGTTCAAGACTGGTCAAGGCAATCTGACTGTTGGCCGGGGCCAGCAACACCCACTCGACCGGACCGATAGGGCCTACCCACTTGAACAGTGGCTCGCGCTCAGCGGTGCGCACCGTGGAGAAAACGCCATAGCCGTGTTTTTCCAACGCGAGCTTGTAGACGCGCTCCCAGGGGAAACGCAGGGTCATGCTGTAGCCGATACCCGCACGCTTGAACATTTCGCGCACTACATCGACAGAGATACCGTCGATATTGTTTTCCTGAGCGAAGTTCTTGCCATCTACCGCCATGTTGTATGGCGGATAATTTTCGGTCAGCAACACCATTGAATAGGCGGGAGCGTCACCGCCGCGGGCAACTTCGCTCAATAGAACGCCTGCCCCGACAAGTGCTAGAAAAAAACGTTTGAACATGTTCCGGCACTCGATCCTGGACGACGCATGCAGAGTGCCGCGAACCTTCAGCAGTGTCTAGCTCGCTGTTCTGCGATGTCGCTTTAAGACAACCCTTACCGACAAAGCCGCCGTCTGGTGGGTGAAGATTCCTGTCTCTGTGGTTCGCACCTCAGGCCGAGTCAGGTGTTGAAATCCTGAAGCGCCCTGCTGGTCGATACAGAGACTGCGGTCTGAAACGAAAACGAGCGCCCCGGCAGGCTGCCGGGGCGCTCGTTTTGGTCAACTGTAGACTCAGCGCACGACGATACCGCGGCTGGCCATGTAGGCTTTTGCTTCAGGCACCGTGTATTCACCGAAGTGGAAAATACTCGCCGCCAGTACCGCGCTGGCGTGGCCTTCGATCACACCGGCAGCCAAGTGCTCAAGGTTACCGACACCGCCCGAGGCGATCACAGGGATGCCCAGTGCGTCGCTGATGGCGCGGGTAACGCCCAGGTCGAAGCCGTTCTTCATGCCGTCTTGATCCATGCTGGTCAGCAGAATCTCGCCAGCACCCAGGCCTTCCATCTTCATGGCCCACTCAACTGCGTCCAGCCCGGTCGGCTTGCGGCCACCGTGAGTGAAGATCTCCCAGCGCGGGGTTTCGCCCGGGCCGGACACCTTCTTGGCATCGATAGCCACCACGATGCACTGCGAGCCGAAACGCGCAGCGGCTTCGCCCACGAACTCGGGTGTAAACACCGCAGCCGTGTTGATCGAAACCTTGTCTGCACCGGCGTTGAGCAGGTTACGAATGTCCTGAACGGTACGCACGCCCCCGCCCACGGTCAGCGGAATGAACACCTGGCTGGCCATACGTTCTACGGTATGCAGCGTGGTATCCCGGCCATCGACACTGGCGGTGATGTCCAGAAAGGTGATCTCGTCGGCGCCCTGCTCATCGTACCGACGAGCGATCTCGACCGGATCGCCAGCATCCCGGATGTTCTCGAATTTGACGCCCTTGACCACACGACCGTTGTCGACGTCCAGGCAAGGGATGATGCGTTTGGCTAGGGCCACTGAATCAATCTCCGGTTAATGGGAACCGCGTGCTCCGTCAACGGACGCTCAGCGCTGTTCCAGATCGCACAGCGCCTGTGCTTCGGCCACGTCCAGCGTACCCTCATAGATCGCACGGCCGGTGATTGCGCCGATGATCCCCGGTGCCTTGGCATCCAGCAGGGCCTTGATGTCGCCCAGGTTGTGAATGCCACCCGACGCAATGACCGGGATCCGCGTGGCGGCTGCCAGCGCAGCCGTGAACGGAATGTTGCAGCCCTGCATCATGCCGTCTTTGGCGATGTCGGTGTACACGATGGCCGACACGCCATCGGCTTCGAAGCGCTTGGCCAGGTCGATGACCTGAACGGTGCTGACTTCAGCCCAGCCGTCGGTGGCCACGAAACCATCCTTGGCGTCCAGACCGACAATCACCTTGCCCGGGAAAGCGCGGCACGCCTCTGCGACAAACTCGGGCTCTTTGACTGCCTTGGTACCGATGATGACGTAGCTCACGCCGGCCTTGATGTAATGCTCGATGGTTTCCAGCGAGCGGATGCCACCACCGATCTGGATCGGCAGGTTCGGGTAGCGTTTGGCAATGGCCGTGACCACGTCACCGTTGACCGGCTGACCTTCGAACGCACCGTTCAGGTCGACCAGGTGCAGACGGCGGCAACCGCCCTCAACCCACTTGGCAGCCATTGCCACCGGGTCATCGGAAAACACTGTGGAGTCTTCCATGCGGCCTTGGCGCAGACGTACGCAGGCGCCGTCTTTAAGGTCGATAGCGGGGATAATCAGCATGCTTTTTCCTTCGTCAAAGAGCCGCACGCTGCATGTTGCAGGTGTGCGTATCTACCAATTCCTGCGGCTTCAGGCATCGGGCCTGAAGCTGCTTGTATTTAGTTTTTTTCGAGCGCCCACAAATCGCTTTCGATGCTCTCGAAACGCTCTTTGAGGTGCTGCTGAACATCGAAAATCGCCCGATTGTAGTAGTGCGGGGCAATTTCCTGGGTAAACAGCTCAAGTACTTCGGCGACTTCGAACGAACCCAGCTCCATCTCGAAGCGCTGCGAAAACAGCCGCTTGAGCTTGTCGATGGCCTGCTGCTCCTGCTCGGGGCTGAGCGTCAGGATCGGGGGTTTGTTCTTCGCGTTGGCCATGATGATTACCAGCGGCCATCCCACGCGGCGAAGTTCTGCAGCAATTGCAGGCCATGGGTATGGCTCTTCTCCGGGTGAAACTGCACGGCAAAGCGTGAGCCTTCGGCAAGGGCTGCGGCAAAATCGATACCGTAACGGCCGCTCCCTACCACCTGACGCTGGTTGGCAGCGTCAATGTAGAAGCTGTGCACGAAATAGAAACGCGCCATGTCCGGAATGTCGTGCCACAGCGGGTGGTCCACTGCCTGAGCAACATGGTTCCAGCCCATGTGCGGCACCTTGAGGTGCTCGCCGTCTTCGTGCAGATCCTTGCCGAAGAACTTCACCTGGCCGGGGAACATGCCGATGCAGTCCACGCCACCGCTCTCTTCGCTGCTGTCGAGCAACGCCTGCATACCGACGCAGATGCCGAGAAACGGACGGTCCTTGCTCACTTCCTGAACCAGCGAGTCAAAGCCCAGACGGCGAATCTCGGCCATGCAGTCGCGAATCGCGCCCACACCCGGAAAAACGACGCGGTCGGCTTCACGAATCACTTTGGCATCGCTGGTGATCAGCACACGACCTGCGCCAACGTGCTCCAGGGCCTTGGCGACCGAGTGCAGGTTGCCCATGCCGTAATCGATGACCGCAACCGTCTGCATCAGAGAACACCCTTGGTGGAAGGCATTTGCCCGGCCATGCGCTCGTCCAGCTCGACAGCCATGCGCAGGGCACGACCGAACGCCTTGAAGACGGTCTCGATCTGGTGGTGAGTGTTGTGGCCACGCAGGTTGTCGATGTGCAGCGTCACGTTCGCGTGGTTGACGAAGCCCTGAAAGAACTCCTGGAACAGGTCCACGTCGAAACCGCCAACGGTGGCGCGGGTATACGGCACATGCATCTGCAGGCCAGGACGGCCCGAGAAGTCGATGACCACACGCGACAGCGCTTCATCGAGCGGCACGTAGGCATGGCCGTAACGACGGATGCCTTTCTTGTCGCCGATGGCCTGGGCAAATGCCTGGCCCACGGTGATGCCGACGTCTTCCACGGTATGGTGGTCGTCGATTTCAAGGTCACCTTTGCATTCGATGTCCAGGTCGATCAGCCCGTGCCGGGCGATCTGGTCGAGCATATGCTCAAGGAAAGGCACGCCGATATCGAATCGGGCCTTTCCGGTGCCATCCAGGTTGATCGAGGCTTTGATCTGGGTTTCCAGAGTATTGCGCTCGACGTAAGCCTTACGTTCGGCCATCACCAGCTCCGCAAAATCATTGGGCGAAAAAGGCGATCATTATAGGCCCAGAACGGCCCCGCATGAAGCAAACAGACGACAGACAGGGGATTTACTGTGCATCGTCGTCATACGCAAATTCTATGAGTACAAACCTGCCCGCGAAGAGCCCGTGCATTCAAGCAAGAGATAGCGCCTGGAACATGGCTTTCGCGAGCAGGAGAGCGTGGTCTGTCCCGCCCTTTCGCAGGTGCATTCAGATCAGGTCAGACGAAGAGGCTGGCGATGGCGTCGCACACTTTGTCGATGTTGCCTTCGTTGAGCCCCGCCAGGCACATGCGGCCACTGCGCAACAGGTAAACCCCATGCACATTCTTGAGCTCATCAACCTGCTCCGGGGTCAGTCCGGTGTAGCTGAACATGCCGTTCTGACGCAGGATGAAGCTGAAATCATGCTGCGGGACTTTCTGCGCCAGCGCCGAGGCCAGACGGGTACGCATGTCGAGGATCCGCACGCGCATGAGCTCGACCTCGGTCAGCCACTGGTCATGCAACTGCGGTGTGGTGAGCACCTGTGCAACCACGCGGGCGCCATGAGCAGGCGGACTGGAATAATTTCGGCGCACGGTTGCCTTGAGCTGGCCGAGCACATTGGCAGCGCTCGCGGCGTCCTCGCAGACAATCGACAAGCCGCCGACGCGCTCGCCATACAACGAAAATATCTTCGAGAACGAGTTGCTGATGACCGTAGTAACGCCGGCGTTGGTCATGGCTCTGATCGCATAGGCATCTTCGTCCATGCCCTTGCCAAAACCCTGATAGGCGATGTCCAGGAAGGGAATCAATTGGCCGGACTTGACGACCTCGACCACCTGGTCCCACTGCGCAGGCGACAGGTCGGCGCCGGTCGGGTTGTGGCAGCACGGGTGCAACAGCACGATGCTGCGCGCCGGCAAACCTTGCAGCGCAGCGAGCATGGCGTCGAACCTGACGTCGCCGGTCTGGGCATTGAAATAAGGGTAGGCATGGACCTCAAAGCCCGCGCCGGAAAAGATCGCGTTGTGGTTTTCCCAGGTTGGATCGCTGACCCAGACCTGAGAGTCAGGGAAGGCGTATTTCAAAAAGTCGGCGCCAACTTTGAGCGCACCCGAACCACCCACGGTCTGAATCGTCGCCACTCGATCCGCCAGCACGGCAGGATGCCCGGCACCAAACAGCAAGGTCTGAATGGCGTGACGATACGCCGCCAGGCCTTCCATCGGCAGATAGACAGAAGCCGCCTGCTCGCCTTCGGCCAGTTGCTGCTGCGCAGTAACAGCGGCTGCCAGACGTGGAATACGACCTTGCGCGTCGTAATACAAACCGATGCTCAGATTGACCTTGTCTGCGCGAGAATCCTTGCCGAACGTCTCCATCAGCGAAAGGATCGGATCACCGGCGTATGACTCCACGTGGGCTAGCATTCAAACAACTCCTTAAATAATGAAATCAGGCCGAATAACGATCAGGTCTGTGGTTTTGCGCAATGATGAAGTTCAGCAGCACCGCGCCGAGTACAGAGCAGACGAGTATCGGCAGGCTGATGAACGTCAAGGAAGCCATGAGCACGCAGATGTCGACACCCATTTGCAGCCATCCTGCTTTGAAGCCGAACTTTTCCTGCACGTATAACGCAAGGATGTTTACGCCACCCAGGCTTGCCCTGTGGCGGAAAAGTATCAGAAAACCGACCCCAAGAATCAGATTGCCTAACGTAGCGGCATAGAAAGGTTGAAGCTGGTCAATGTGTATGAACAGTGCATGCCGATCAGAGAAAAACGACACCAGCCCCACGGCGCAAAACGTCTTGAGCGTGAACAGCCAGCCCATCCGCCGCAGCGACAGATAATAAAACGGCAGGTTGAGCGCGAAAAATGCGACGCCAAACGGTAGCGCGAACGTGTAATGAATCAACAGGGCGATACCTGCCGTGCCGCCGGTCATCACGCCTGCCTGACGCAACAGCGCCACGCCGAAGGAAACCAGTACGGTCGCGATGACCAGGGCAAACACGTCTTCTTGAATCGAGTGACGGCGCATATCGAGGCCGTCGGGGGCGTTGGCAAGAGTGGTCATGGCGATGCCTGCTGAGTTCATGATCAGTGAGTGAAGGCCGTTTCGACCCGAACTCCTGTTCAGACTCACGTTATGCGCAGCAATCTATCCGCAAAGAACATTACGCGCAAATAAACCAAAATAAATGCTTGTTTATTTCATTTAGGCAGAAAAACATGCACTGTTTACGCGCACAAAACAGCCAGAGAACTATTTCAGTGCGCGGTTGCTGTCACCACGCTGTTGTCTTTCAACCGCTCCAGCACCACCGCTGTCTTGATGTGCGAAACACAGTCACCTGCGGTGATCTGCGCCATCAGCCGATTGAGGCTTTCAAGGTCTGCGACAGCGACCTTCAGGGTGTAGTCAGCATCGCCCGTTGTCTTGTAGGCATCGATGATCGAGTTGAGGTCGGCCACCAGCGTTTGAAAACCTTCCCGATGTTCCGCACGGTGGCTGATCAGACGCACTTCGACCATCGCCAGTACTTCACGGCTCATGGCCTGGGGCGCGATGCGAGCGTGGTAACCCAGAATCAGGTGAGCCTGCTCGAGGCTGATTCGGCGCCGAGAGCACTGCGAGGCAGAAAGCCCGACCAGATCGCTCAATTCCTGATTGGTCAAACGCCCGTTGGCCTGAAGCAAAGTCAGAATTTTCAGATCGAAATCGTCGATTTCATTTGCTTTCATGAGTCTATCGCTCGCGCTTGAGGGCTATAGGTCGCGAGCCTACCAGTTTCGCTGCACGATTCGCGAACGCCACACATGGCATCCCTGCTCCGCCCGCTCGCGCAACGCACCGAAGACTGGCGGCCGGCCAAAACGCACGCAAAAAAAAACGCCTGCACCGAAGTGCACGCGCTTTGTTGTTACCGGCAGGCTTTTAGTGGAACAGCACTGCGGTTTTTTGCAGGGTAATCCAAACGCCCCATGCCAGCGGAATACCGACCGCCAGCCAGGCCGCGATAACCAGCGGCTTGCTGCCTGGCGCTGCTTTCCACTCCAGCGAAGTGGTAGCGTCAGTGCCCTTGTCGTGGCCGATGGCTTGCTCAACGGCAAGCTCAGCGTCGGTCATGAAGTACTTGTCGGCAACCGGACGAATCAGCAGGTTGCAGATGAAGCCCAGTACCAGCAGACCGGCAAGGATATACAGCGTGATGTCGTAGGCATCGGCACGCGCAACACCATGGCTGAGTTGATACTCACGCAGGTAGTTGACCAGTACCGGACCGAGAACACCGGCCGCAGCCCATGCAGTCAGCAAACGACCGTGGATCGCGCCGACCATTTGTGTACCGAACAGGTCAGCCAGGTAGGCCGGAACAGTTGCAAAACCACCGCCGTACATCGACAACACGATGCAAAAGGCGGCAACGAACAGCGCGATGCTGCCCATGTGGCTCAATGTTGGTACCGACGCATAAAGCAAAAAGCCCAGTGCGAAGAACACGAAGTAAGTTGCCTTGCGACCAATAAAGTCGGAGCACGAAGCCCAGAAGAAACGACCACCAATGTTGAACAGGCTCAACAGACCGGTGAAGCCCGCTGCAATAGCGGCGATGGCTTTTAACTGGTCAGCATTCAGTTGGCTGAAGGTCAGATCATTGCCCAGCAACTTGCCGGCGAATACTTCCTGCAACAATGGCGACGCCATGCCCAGAATACCGATACCGGCCGATACGTTCAGGCACAACACCAACCACACCAGACGGAATTGCGGGGTCTTCCACGCCACGCTTACATGCACGTGACGGTTGGTGATCATTGCATTCTTGGCCTTGGCCGCCGGAGCGGTCCAGCCTTCAGGTTTCCAGCCGGTTGGCGGAACGCGGTAGCCCAGTGCACCGCCGATCATGAAGATGAAGTAGATCACCGCCATCACCACGAAGCTCTGCCAGACGCCCACGCCGTCAGCCGAAGCGAAATGGCCCATCAGTGCCGTGGCCAACGGTGCACCCACCATCGCGCCGCCACCAAAGCCCATGATCGCCATACCGGTCGCCATGCCGCGTTTGTCCGGGAACCACTTGATCAGGGTCGACACCGGGGAGATGTAGCCCAACCCCAGCCCGATACCACCGATCACGCCAGAACCCAGCCACATCAGCCAGATCTGGTGGGTATAAATACCGAACGCGGAAATCAGCAGACCGCCGCACCAGCACAGTGCCGAAACAACACCAGCCTTGCGCGGGCCTGCGTGTTCCAGCCAGCCACCCCAGATGGCAGCCGAGCAACCCAGGAAGATGAAGAACAGGGTGTAGATCCAACCCAGCATGGAAATCTGCCAGTCACAGGTCGATGCAAACATCTGTGCAAAGAAACCCATGTCCGGTGTGCAGGCGACAGGTGCCGAAACACCAACTGCCTTCGACAGCGGCAGCCAGAACACCGAGAAACCGTAAGCCATACCAATACAAAGATGGATGGCCAGTGCAGCAGGAGGAACAAGCCAGCGGTTAAACCCCGGCTTGGCAATAATGCGTTCTTTGGACAAGAACGCAGGCTGGGCGGCATTGCCGCCCAAGGCTGTACTTGTGCTCATTATGATTAACCCCAATGTGTGAAGCTTGCAGAATGGTCCGCTGATCCGCCACAGACTCCATGCCAGGCGGCCATGTCTGTTTTATCGGCAGGTTGTTCAAATACGTGACAAAAAGACGCACCTGAATCAGCGAACGCGGAGATTATCACTTACTGACGGGCATTAACTATTTTGTTACACCCTTTTATCTGCAACTTAATCCGCCCCATCTATGACCTCATAGATGCAATCAATTAACCAGTTAAGGATGCCCATGCCGGTCTTAGTTGAATTAATAAGTTTGCCCACTTATCAGGATCAGGAAGACCTGCAAAAGATATATCGTGACGCTCCGGACGATCTGTTCGCGCCCTTTGTCGACGCCTCGCAATTGATCGAAACCGCCCTGACCGAACAGGCATTGCTGGCGGGCCGTTTCAATGACCGTCTGTTGGGTGCAGCCCTGTTGCAACGCTCGGAAAAAATCTGGTGGATGTCGCATCTGTGCGTCCGCAAACCGACCCGCCGGCGCGGGGTTGCCGAACGAATCGTCGTCCACGCTCAGAAACTGGCCCTTGAGGCGGGCTGCGAACTACGCTTGCTGACAACCGTCGAGCGTCCCGAAGTCCTCGCTCTGGCGGCCCGGCTCAATGTGCCGACCGTGCTTGAAAAACCTGCAGGATCAGGCACGTGTCAGCCATAAGAGCATCCGGAGCCCGAGACGCTCGCCAGAGCGGTATACTCGTGGGCTAATTTTGAACATCGACACAAGGACTCGCCCATGAAAGCGTTCGGCAAAATCCTGGGGCTGTTTATTCTCGGGCTGTTGCTGATCATCGTGGCTCTCGGCTTTGCCTTGACCCATCTGTTTGATCCCAACGACTACAAAGACGAGATTCGACAACTGGCACGCGACAAGGCGAATGTCGAGCTGACGCTCAACGGTGACATCGGCTGGAGCCTGTTCCCGTGGCTTGGCCTGGAACTGCACGACGCCCATGTCGCGACGCTCACCGCCCCTGACAAGCCGTTCGCCGACGTGCAGATGCTCGGTCTTTCGGTTCGTGTACTGCCCTTGCTGCGCCGTCAGGTGCAGATGAGCGATGTGCGCGTCGAAGGCTTGAACCTGACGCTTCATCGCGATGAAACAGGCCATGGCAACTGGGAAGACATCGGCAAGCCCGCAGTGGCGACGTCAGGGTCGACACCTGAAACCACGCCCGCCCCGACGCCTGACGCACCCAAATCGGAACGGCCTTCACAACCTCTGCGGCTGGACATCGACAGCCTGACGGTCAACAACGCCCGTGTGGACTACAGCGACGCCCGGAAAGGCCAGACTTTCATGGCCGAAAGCATCCAGCTGAGCACCGGACCGATACGCGAAGCGTCCGACATCCCGATCAAACTGACCGCATTCCTCAGCACCAATCAGCCGGTGGTGCGCGCCAAGACCGAGCTGGTCGGCGAATTGCGCATGGACCGTGTGCTCAAGCGCTATCAGTTCGAAGACATGCGTTTGTCCGGCGAAGTGGCGGGCGAACCGCTGCAAGGCAAGATCGTGACCTTCTCGGCCCAGGGCCAACTGCTGGTTGACCTTGCCGCCAACATCGCCGAATGGAACAGCCTTAAAGTCTCGGCCAATCAGTTGCGGGCTCTGGGCGAATTGCGCGCACGCGATCTGGACAAAACTCCGCAGATCAGCGGCGGCCTGTCCATCGCTCAACTCGACGTGCGCACCTTCTTCGACAACATCGGCCAACCCCTGCCTGCCATGGCAGAAGGCGCGCTGAGCAAGGTCGAAATGGTCACGCGCCTCAGCGGCACGCCCAACAGCCTGGTGCTGGATGGCCTGAACCTGAAAGTGGACGACAGCACCTTTACCGGTCGCATTGCTGTGGAAGACTTCGCCAAACAGGCGCTACGCGTTCAGCTCAAGGGCGACACCTTCGACGCAGACCGCTATCGCCCGGCAGAAACCGAAGAAAGCAAAGGCGCCAAGGCAGCCCGCAAATCCGAAGTGCAGAGCGATGAAGCCGCCGCCATTGCAGGCGCAGGCACCACACCGCTGCCCGACCAGCCAACCAAGGCCGCCTGGAGCACGAAAAAACTGCTGCCACTGGAGCGTCTGCGCACGCTCGACGTCGAGGCCGACCTGAGCTTTGGCAAACTGACCGTCGACAAACTGCCGATCGCGAATGCCGCGTTCAAGACTCAGGCCTTGGGTGGCGTCATCAAACTCGACACCTTGAGCGGTGACCTCTACAACGGCAATTTCGACGTCAAAGGCAACCTGGACGCACGGCCTGATGTGCCTGTCATAGGCGTGCAGACCCGCATCAGCAAAGTGCCGGTCGAGCGCATCCTCGAAAGCCAGGGCCAGACCCCACCGGTACGCGGCCTGCTGACCCTCAACAGCGACCTCACGGGCAAGGGCAACAGCGAAAAAACCTTGATCGACAGCCTCAACGGCACCGCCAGCTTCGTGCTCAACAACGGTGTACTGGTGAACGCCAACCTGGAACAGCAGCTGTGCCAGGGCATCTCGACCCTGAATCGCAAGCCGCTGACCAGCGAGCCGCGCGGCAAGGACACCCCGTTCCAGCAGCTCAACGGCAACCTGGTGCTGCGTAACGGTGTCGCCAGCAACCCTGATCTCAAGGTCCGTATTCCCGGCATGACGGTCAATGGCAACGGTGACATCGACCTGCGCGTGCTGGGCATGAACTATCGCGTCGGCATCATCATCGAAGGCGACAAGAGCGACATGCCTGACCCGGCCTGCGAGATCAATCCTCGCTACGTCGGTATCGAATGGCCCGTGCAATGCCGCGGCCCGCTGGAGCTGGGTGCAAAGGCCTGCCGACTGGACAAGGAAGGCATCGGCCAGATCGCCGCGAAACTGGCAGGCGACCGTATCAGCGAAAAACTTGAAGAGAAACTGGACGAGAAACTCGGCGACAAGGTCAGCCCGGAACTCAAGGATGCACTCAAGGGATTGTTCAAACGATAAGCGTGCCGCCCCAGGCCCCGACAAAGCAGTGTGTCAGACACACCGCTTTGTCGTTCGCCAAGGGCCTACGCGCTGCTGCATTGCGACTCACCGACACCCTGAATGACGAGAACCCGCCAAACCATGCAACCCGAACAATTTTCCAGCGCGGTACTGGACTGGTACGACCGTCACGGCCGACACGACCTGCCGTGGCAGCAAGGCATCACGCCGTACCGGGTCTGGGTGTCGGAAATCATGCTGCAACAGACTCAGGTCAGCACCGTTCTCGGCTATTTCGACCGTTTCATGGAAGCCCTGCCAACCGTGCAGGCGCTGGCCGAAGCGCCTGAAGATGAAGTGCTGCACCTGTGGACCGGGCTGGGTTATTACACCCGCGCCCGCAACCTGCAGAAGACCGCAAAGATTGTCGTCGCCGAGCATGGCGGCGAGTTCCCCCGTGACGTCGAACAGCTCATTCTGCTGCCCGGCATCGGCCTGTCCACCGCAGGCGCCATCGCCAGCCTGAGCATGGGCATTCGCGCCTCCATCCTGGATGGCAACGTGAAGCGCGTTCTGGCGCGCTTCACGGCGCAGGAAGGCTACCCGGGCGAGCCCAAGGTCGCCAAGCAGCTATGGGCCACGGCCGAGCGCTTTACACCGCACAGCCGGGTCAACAATTACACCCAGGCGATGATGGACCTCGGCGCCACGCTCTGCACCCGCAGCAAACCCAGCTGCCTCCTCTGCCCGCTCGAGCGCGGCTGTCAGGCGCACATGTTGGGCCTGGAAACCCGCTACCCCATTCCCAAACCGCGCAAGACCGTCCCGCAGAAGCGCACCCTCATGCCGATGCTCGCCAACCGCGACGGCGCGATTCTGCTTTATCGTCGCCCGTCCAGCGGCCTGTGGGGCGGCTTGTGGAGCCTGCCGGAGCTGGACCATTTCGATGATCTGCAGCATTTGGCGACACAACACGGGCTGGAACTGGGCAAGCACCACGAACTGCCGGGCCTGATCCATACCTTCAGCCATTTCCAGTTAAGCATCGAACCCTGGCTGGTCCAGGTCGAAGAGTCCGCCCATCACGTGGCCGAGGATGACTGGCTCTGGTATAACCTCGCCACCCCGCCGCGCCTGGGCCTTGCCGCCCCGGTGAAAAAGCTGCTCAAACGCGCAGCCGACGTATTGAACGCAGGAGAGTCGTCATGACCCGCACCGTAATGTGCCGCAAATACAAAGAAGAACTGCCAGGCTTGGAACGCGCCCCGTACCCTGGCGCCAAAGGCGAAGACATCTTCAACCACGTTTCGCAAAAAGCCTGGGCTGACTGGCAGAAGCACCAGACCCTGCTGATCAACGAACGTCGCCTCAACATGATGAACGCCGAAGACCGCAAATTCCTGCAGACCGAGATGGACAAGTTCCTGTCCGGCGAAGAATACGCACAGGCCGAAGGCTACGTTCCCCCCGAGAAATAAAGCGTTTCACGCAGTGAAGGTCGTAAGCGACGGTAATAATTCAATTTTTTTCGATACCACGCTTGACGACCTCCTGAAAAACACGTTTAATGCGCCCCGTTGCCCAGATAGCTCAGTCGGTAGAGCAGGGGATTGAAAATCCCCGTGTCGGCGGTTCGATTCCGTCTCTGGGCACCACTAATTGATTTCAGGTGGTGTCAGCATCATCTGAAAGCCCACAAGAAGCCCGCCTAGTGCGGGCTTTTTGTTGTCTGTAGATTGGTAGTCACGACGTCTATCAAGCACGACGTCTATCAAGGCAGCGGCACTACGGAGGAACACATGACTCCAAGCGAAGAGGGACGGCCACTTCGTCTCGCTGCTGTTCCGTTGTGCGCAGGGCTGGTAAGCGCGAGTGCGCACGGCGTACTTCAGGGCTGGAATGACTCGATGTTGTTCTCGGGCTTTTTGCTGGGGACGATTGTGGGGGTTGTGGTGGGAATTCCACTCTTGCTGCGTGGCGATGCGAAAAACACGAATTCCATCAGGCGTCATTTGTTGAGCGCGCAGATACAAGCCCTGTTGGTGTGGCTGCTGTCGGGCGCGTCGCTTGAAGACCTCCCGGTGGCAATCAGCGCCGGCATCACGCTCGGTCTGTTGTTTTTGATCACCACCGCCTTCATTGAACACCTGAGCGAACGCAACGACGCGTTACCTCGCGCCGAACAAGGATGGGTATATGCCGTTCCGCTGTCAGGCGGGCTCACACTGGGCGCAGCCGCAGTGCTGAGCTTCGCGAGCCCTGAGGAGCGAGTGCCAGCATTCATCTTCGCGTTCATGGTTGGTGGATTACTGAGCATGCTGGTCGGATGGCCGGTTCTCTGGATAGTCGAACGTTACCTGCGAACCCCTTTGCGCTACGTCGCCGGAGGTATGATCACAAGCCTGGTGATCTGGGTGTTCTGCGCCCTCCCTAACCTTCTCAACGCTTTCTGGAGCCCATCGGCACAAGCACTCGCCTGGCCGACCCACTTTGCAGGTGGTGTCGCGACGTTCCTGCTGATTGGCGTGGTAGCGGGCTGCGTATGCACAGCCATCAACTGCTTCGCCAAAAAGATTGGCAAGCCGACAGAATAGAAAGCAGCGCGAGCGGCATCAGAGATCATGAGTAAACGCAGGTGCTCACGGGATGTGTTGCGAAACAGTGTCACCCGGAATTTTCACCCTCGAACTCCCCCACTCTAAGCTCTCGAACACCGGTTTGGGCATCGAACCGGATGACGGCGCCCTTTCCGCCGGTCATTGTCAGAACATGTTCGATAAGCGCTGCCTGGTGATCGGCGTGCAGGATAGGTTTGTAACCGTGGACTTTAAGCAACGTCCATTGCCCGTCGTTGAACTCGATTCTGAAAACGTCCATTGCAGCAGCCTCCGCCCCCTTTCTCGGTGGATCAGTTGGCCGCGATGACGTTCCGCGTTTGCGCCGAACATCATTGAACTAATGCCACCTCATTTCCCTCGAAACGACTCATTTGCTTCGATTAGGAAAATTTCGTGCTCAAGTTTACTGCTTCCGCCCTCATCATCGCCGCCACGCTCGGTCTGGCTGCCTGCGACAGCAAATCCGAACAGAAAGCACAGGATGCTCAGGCTCACCAGGAAAATGCCCAGCAGAAAATGGAGTCTGCTCAGGACAAAGTGAACGATGCAGCCAAAGAGAACAAAGAGGCCGCCAAAGACAAGGCGTCGTCCAAGGAAGCCGCTGCTGAAGAATCGAAAACGTTCGTGCCGACCTCGGAAGTGACCAATACGATTCAGACGCCTGAAAAAAAGTAAAAAAAGGCCCGTTTCTTCACAAAGTTTTCACAGCCGGGTTGGCATTGTAGAGCTGCTCCCAAGTGTGAATCCTTAAGCCCGCTCCCCCATCGCGGGCTTTTCTTTGTCTGGAATTTGGCTACAACAACTCCGCTGTCGCCAACCGATGTCATCCGTCCTCCCTCAACCTCACCCCTGCAAGCGCTGATCCAAAGCAGTTTCCACCACTGCAAGCATGATCATATTTTTGACGCCAGAATTCCTGATAACCATTGATCAGATCGCTGGTCCGACAAATTAATGTCGCCACATTCCGGGTCGATAGCCTTCAAGCGATAGTCTGCAAAAACAACATCAGGGGCAGGTTATGTTCGGAAATAAAACCAAGACTGAACTGGCAGCCATGAAGGCCGAAGTTGATGGAATCAAAGGACTGATGGGCGCGCTCGAACGATCAATGGCCGTTGTCGAGCTTGAGCTCGACGGGAAGATCATTCGGGCAAACGATAATTTTCTGACCACCATGGGGTATCGGGCTGAAGAGCTTCCAGGCAAAAACCACCGGGATTTCTGCGATCCAGAGGTGGTGCGTAGCCGAGAGTACGTTGACTTGTGGGCATCACTGCGCGCAGGCAAATACATGTCGGGCACGTTCAAGCGCGTCAGCAAGCAGGGCAAGAACGTTTGGCTGGAAGCCAGCTACAACCCCGTTGTAGACGCTCAGGGCAAAGTACTGAGAATCGTCAAGTACGCGCTGGATGTGACCAACAAGGTCATGCTTGAAAACGAAACTCACAGCAAGCTTGCCGCCGTTGATCGAGCCATGGCGGTATGCGAGTTTGATCCGGGCGGGCATGTTACTGCGGCCAATAATAACTTCCTGAATGTCATGGGTTATGCCTTGGCCGACATCAAGGGCAAACACCACAAAATATTTTGCGAACAGTCACTCGTCAACAGTTCGGAATATGCCGAGTTCTGGCGCAAGCTGAATCAGGGCGAGTTCGTCGGTGGACAGTTCAAACGTCTGGGTAAACACGGCCGAATTGTCTGGTTGGAAGCGACTTACAATCCGGTCTTTGACGCTGAAGGCAAACTTTACAAGATCGTGAAGTTTGCCAGCGACATTACCGAGAAGGTTGAAAGGCAGGAAGCAGACTCTCACGGTGCCTCACGCGCTTACCATATCTCGGCTGAAACCGAGAAAGTGGCCGAGCAAGGAACTCTGGTCATTCAGGAAACAGCCCGCGAGATGCGCCAGATTGCCGATAACATCGGTTCGTCCGCCAAGCTGGTAGAACAACTGGGCGACCGCTCAGAGCAGATCACGGCCATCGTCAACACCATTCGCGGTATTGCCGACCAGACCAACCTGCTGGCACTCAACGCGGCCATTGAAGCCGCTCGCGCGGGCGATCAGGGACGTGGCTTTGCGGTGGTTGCCGATGAGGTCAGGCAACTGGCCGGACGCACCAGCGGGTCCACTACAGAAATCGCGGAGATGATCGGCAAGATCCTTGCCGAAACGCGAGAAGCCGTAGCGAGCATGAGCGCGACGCAGGAAGGCGCTATTCGTGGCGTGACGCTCGCCGATCAGGCAGGCCAGGTGATCGTTCAGATTCGTGACGGCGCCAGCGATGCGGTGGAAGCTGTCAGCATGTTTGCCAACCGAATGGACGAGGCTGACGTCTCTTCAACATTGAGCAAATACAAGTAGACGTTTCTGTACAACCAAAACCCGCCGCGTGCGGGTTTTTTATCAGTGCAAACAGCCAGTAAAACAATAAGTTACATCAACGAAGTATTTAGCCCTGCCCGTACATACAAGACCAGAGCAATCGCTGATCCGGACTGGAGTCAAAGGAAGGATTGCCCGCGATCTCCTGAAAAAATCGATACAAAGGGGATAAATTCGGCCAACTCAGAAATCACTTTGACGAAGGGTACCTAATGCAGGGATGGCATAGTAATATCGCACTAATACTTTCGTGTGATGTCCGCCCCTATGCGCGCCGCCCCTACTTTTAAACCTGCTGGTTTCACCTTGATTGAGCTCATCATCACGGTCGCTATCGTGGGCATTCTCGCCGCCATCGCCATACCTGCTTATGACAGCTACATCACCAAGAGCAAGCTCAAGGCCGCGCAGGCGGATCTGGTCGCGCTGAGCCTGGTGCTGGAAAACCGTTTTCAGAAACAGCTGGTTTATCCAACCACCACCGCCAGCACCACCGCCGAAACACGCTGCGTGTCCAGCAGCGGCAGCAGAACATGCACCAGCGCAGCATCGGCCTGGCAGCCCAGCCAGACTGACTCCTTTGTCTACAAGATCACCACCGCGACCACAACCACCTACAAGCTGGAAGCCACCGGCAGCTCTGGCAAGGTCAACGGTTGCAGCATCACGCTGACGCAGGACAACGTGCGCGCCATTGCCAGTTGTTCGCCTTACAACGGCGGCTGGCTGTAATGAATCGCAGCAAAGGCTTCACGCTGGTCGAACTGATGATCACGCTGGCCGTGTTCAGTTTCTTGCTGACCATGGGCGTACAACTCACAAGCGCCTGGATGGACAGCGCGAAACAGCGCGACGCAGCGGGGCTTTTGAAGCAGGGAATCAGCCGCGCCAAAGCCACCGCGCTGCGTAATCCGGGAGCAGCCCCCGAAGGTTCTTCTGCAGCAGTACTGTGCCTCTCGGGCCAGGCGCTCAAGCTGTTCGGCGCCACTCAAAGCGGTGCTATCAATTGCGCTTCGACCACTGGCGTTCTGTGGACCGCTCAATTGCCCGCATCGGCGACACTTCAGGCAAACGGCTCAGACCTGAGCTGCATCGCGTTCAACAGCCGAGGCCTGCCCAGCGCCGGAGGCAGTGCCTGCGCGACCAGCAGTGTCGATGTGACGGTCGGCAATGAGAGTGCTTTCAATGTCCTCATCATTTAGAACCGGCAGACGTCGTCAGCGTGGCGATATTCTTATCGAGTCATTGATCGGCGTTGTGCTGATGTCGATCATGGGGCTGGGCATCACCTACATCACGTCGCGGGCAGTGGTCAGCCAGCGTGACATGAAGCTACAGAACATCGCCGTCAGCCAGATGCGCAATCTGCTGGCCCTCAACGGCAAGGCGCTGTGCACCAATACTGCGCTGGCATCCATCACACTGCCGACACAAACCGCGCCGGTCCCTCTGAACGTCACCTGCTCGGCCGCCACTGCGGTGACCATCGGTGGGCGCTCTGTCACAGGTGGCAGCACACTGGGCAGCGTGGTCCTGACCACTCGCACGGAAGACACCAGCCTGTTCGACGGGGTCATCCGCGTGGGTGATGAAACATGAGACGACCCCAACAGGGCTTCAACCTGATCAGCCTGATGATTGGCTCAAGCCTTTCGCTGGTCAGCATTCTGGCCATGCTTTCGCTGTACAAGAACATGGTGGGGATCTCTGTTTCGTCGATTCAGGATGCCCGCCAGGACGGTCAGATAGCCGCCAGCCTGCTGACCGCTCAGCAAGAACTGCGCAATGCCGGATTCCGGATTGATCCTGACGCGGTGCCGCTCGCCAGCCGCGTCTTGCTTGTCAGCGGTGCCGCACTGAACAACGGCACCCTGAGTGGTACAGCACAAACGCTGTCGACCACTGCCCGAACAGGCAACGCGATGGTCTGGATCTACAAAACCAGCAGCACCGGCACAGCAACCTGCGCCGGGTTATTGGTGCAGAACGGGCAACTGAGTCGCCTGCAAGGCGCCACAGGCTGCACGCAGGTTTCGCAATGGAACAGCACAACCTGGACAACCACTCCGCTGATCGAGGCGGGGCAGCCCGCGAATTTCTTCAGCGTTCAATACACCGGCTGTTGGCCCTTCGGCAAAACGGCGGACACCACCAGCGGTACAACACGTGTTCAGGTCACCATGACCGCGCTCACCAGCACGGCCGACGCCAATAGCACCGATCCACAATCGCCGTACGTCAAAAATATAAGCACGGTCTGCCTGCCAAATCTTCAGAACACCTAGCAGGACGACCATGCCCACACACCGATTGTTCAAGACAACGGCCCGGTCCGCTCAGCGCGGCATGGCGACGACGCTGGTCATGATGCTGACAGGCGTGGCAATGACTGCCACAACGATGGGCATGATGTACGGCATCCGCAGCGCTCAGGAACAGCAGATGGCGAGCCACGCAACGGTGCCGTCCGAGTCTCGCGCCTGGGAAGGCGTCGAGCTGGTGCGTCTGTACTTGCAAGGTGTCTCGGTCGGTGACGTGGTACCGGGTGCGCTGGCGACCAGCGCGTCGGGCATCACCGCACAAATCATGAGCAAGGAGGCGGTTGGCAGCACCACTCAGGTCACCGTCAATATCACTGGCCGTGGTGCATTGGCGAGTTCCACGCTGCAAGCGGTCTATGTGCTGGGCGGTGCAGGCACCGCTGGCGTCAGCTCGACCAAGGCACTGGTCTTCAACGGCAACCTGAACTACACCGGCGGCTCGCTCTCGATTCTCAACGGCGCGCACATGGCCAACATCGCGCTGAGCGGCGTGCTGAGTATTTCCAACGGAGCCACGGCCTACGTGTCGGGCTGCGCCAAAGGCGGCATCGAGCTGTCGGGCGGCGGGGTTGCCGACAACGCCATCCTGCTCACCGAAGGCACGTTCAGCATGAGTTCCAGCTCGGCGGCCAGCAACATCACGGTAGGCGCCAAAACCGTCAACATTGCGCAGGAAGGCGGCAGCTATCTGTCGATCAAGGCCGGTGCGTTCACGGCGAATGTGTTGTCGGGCAGCACGAAGATCGGCACAGCGCTGGTGGGTGGCATCCGCAACACCGACAACTCGATCACCGCGCTCAACGAAGGCACGGCGTTGATCACCCTCACCAACGGCACGGTGTATACCCTCGACCTGTCCCAGGTGACGCAAAGCAACAACGTCATCACCACGACCGCTGGCGCGAAAAAGATCTCAGGCAGCGGGACGCTTCCCGCCACCATTGCCCTGACCTACAACGCTGTTTATGGCGGCGATGTGCAGTTCAAGACCGCGACGGTCAATACCTTCTGGGCAAACAACATTGCCTTCACTGGCTGGAGCGGCACCTATTCGCTGCTCAAGGCCCACGGCAACGTTTCGATCCTGACCGCCAACATCGGGCAGTTTCAAGGTGGCGGCAACCTGAGCGTCACGCAATACAACACGCCCTCGTTCAGCAGCGCCAGCCGGATGACCGGCCTCGTACGTAACGCCGACGGCAGCACTTACACCGGCACGCCGATCACCAACCTGAGCTTCAACGTGCCGAACGCCTCCCCCGGTTTGCCCGGAGTGCCGTATTGCGATCTCGACCCGCAACCGGTGGATGTCGACCCACTGAGGGATCAGGCCAACTATGTTTTCTACTTCGACGGCAACAAGCCGATGCTCAGGATTCAGAACGTCAACAAGGCCGATGGCACAGCGTTGCCCGCCGGGCCTTACGACCTGACCACGCAAGACTTGCGCAGGATCGGCGGGACTAACTTTTTGATGTGTGGCTACAGCTTCGAGGCCAATAACACCTGCGGCAAGAACGCGACCCGTAACAGTGGCTGGAACCTCAACGGCATCATCGCCTTCCCGCCTGGCGTGATGTGGTTTCAGGGCAACGTCACGTTCGACGGCGTGCAGGGCTCGCGGCTGACCAACACCATTCTGGCGACCGGCGACGTGACACTCACCAGCGGTGGCCACATCCCGCTTTACGCGCCCAATTTCTCCGGCTACAGCAACGTGTGCTCGGGCTCGTTCTACCCTTCCAATCTGTGTAACAAGACCGCCAGCCCGCCCGGCCTGACGACCTGGACAGACTCGGCCAATGTCGTTCACACCGGCATGCCCCTCGGTAACCTGGCCATCGAGGCGGAAGGCTCGCTGTCCTCCGCTGGCTGGGACATTCACGGCAATGTGATTCTCGGCGGACTGGTCAGCACCACCGGCGCAACGACAACGATTCAAGGCGGGTTATCCACAGGCGGCAATGGCAGCGCGCCCACGTCCATCAATCAGGGCGGGCTGGCGCTCGATGTGTCCGGGCTGACCAAAGACCAGACCTTTACCGGCACGACCACCCCCGGCACCGGGTCGGGCACAGCCAGCGCAGCCACCGCCCGGTTGCTCTGGGTTCGTGCTTTGTAGCCAAAGCCTTGGCTATTACGGCCGTCTGCGCTTCAATAGTCGCCATTGCCCACATTGCCCGCCAAAGGAACGTTCATGGCTTCGCCAGACAAACAGCAGAAACGTGCCAAGCGCGCCAAGATCAAAGCCAAGCAGAATCGCTCCGCCAAAACCTCGACGAGCGCCGTGCACCCGGTCTTCAATTCGGCACTGGTCAACCAGCCGTTCGATGACGTCGAACTGGATCTGAATACCTTTGATTTCAAAGACATCGTCGAAAACGGTTTCGACCCGGCCGACTACGATGATTTGTTCGAGGCCATGCACCAGGCCGAAGCTATCAGCCAATTGGCGATGTGCCTGGTCTTCCTGCAATTTCCGGTGCTGGCGATGGTCATTTCCGAAGAAGACGAAGAGCAGGCAACCGACTTCATGATGGGCCTGCTGATGGTCTACCGCGCCATTCACCACGACGAAGATGAAGACACCGCAATCGAATGGATCAGCAGCAAAGCCTTCCAGGCCGACTACAACCTCGCATCCGAACTGCTGGTGAAACGAGACAGCAAAGCCGCACGCTGAGGGATGCACAGGCGCTCAAGCCAGCCTGCAGGTTGAAGTGCGAGTCAGCTCTGCGGAAATCAGCTTACTGACGAAAAGGCCGGTACATCTGCTGAAGATGTACCGGCTGCACGTCAGTCTTCGCGTTCAGGACAATGCGTTCTGACACACACGCAAGCCCAGTCAGCCCAGCACTGCCCCGCCCACTCGGCCTGTCTTGCGGCGACGGGAGACGATCAGGCCGGCGCCGATAACCAGCAGGCTGAGCACACCGGTGGCGATGATTTCTACACGGTGGTCTTCCTGGACCAGCATGATCGTCAGCACCGCGACGATGAACACGATCACAGCCCAGGTCAGCCACGGGAACAGCCACATCTTGAAGTCGATGGCTTCGCCCGCTGCAATGCGCTTCTGGCGCATGCGCAATTGAGACACCGCAATCACCAGATACACCAGCAACGCGATGGCGCCGGAGCTGGCGAGCAGGAAATCGAACACCGCCGCTGGCGCAATGTAGTTGGCGAATACGGTCAGGAATGCCGCCGCTGTCGACAACAGCACCGCCCAGTATGGCGTACCGCCTTTGCTGGTGCGCTTGGACAACGCAGGTGCATCGCCGCGCTTGCCCAGTGAGAACAGCATGCGCGATGCCGTGTACAGCGCCGAGTTCAAGCAACTGGTCACCGCCACCAGCACCACCAGATCGACGATCAGTTTGGCGTTGGGGATGCCCATCGCATCCAGCACGGTCTGGTACGAACCTACTTCTGCCAGACGCGGATCATTCCACGGCACCAGCGCCACGACGATGAAGATCGAAACCAGATAAAACAGGAAGATCCGCCATATCACCGAATTGGTGGCCTTGGTGATCTGCTTGCCCGGGTTCTTGGATTCCGCCGCCGCGATGGTGACGATTTCTGTGCCCATGAACGAGAACATGGTGGTCAGCATCGCCGCCAGCACTGCGCCCATGCCGTTTGGCAAAAAGCCGCCGGTGTCGAACAGATGGCTGACACCACTGACCTGGCTGGTCGGCAGCAGACCGAAGATGGCCGCCACACCCAGCACTACGAAGGCAATGATCGCCACGACCTTGATCAACGCAAACCAGAACTCGAACTCACCGTAGTTCTTCACGCTGAACAGGTTGGTCGCGGTCAACAGCAAGGTAATCACCAGCGTAAACATCCAGATGGCGATGTTGGGGAACCAGGCATGCAGAATCGTCGCTGCGGCGTTGGCCTCCAGCGGGATCACCAATACCCAGAACCACCAGTACAACCAGCCGATGGTAAAACCGGCCCAGTGCCCGATCGCGCGGTCGGCGTACGTCGAGAACGAGCCCGTGTCCGGCGAGGCAACGGCCATTTCGGCCAGCATGCGCATGACCAGCACAACCAGCGTACCGGCGGCGGCATAGGCCAGCAGCACGGCCGGCCCGGCTTCGGCGATAGCGTGGCCGGAGCCCACGAACAGACCGGCGCCAATAACGCCAGCAATCGACAGCATGGTGATGTGTCGAGGTTTCAGCCCTTGTTCGAGCTCGGAAGAATTAGCGGTACTGCTCATAAAACCACCTATACAAGACGAGCGGAGCACACCCAAGCGTTCGTAAAGAGAAAGCAACGGTGCCGTTCTTTATTTTTGACGCAAGAATTACGCCAAAATATTTCAAAAACGACGTCGCTCCTGAATCACAAGGGCTGTAGCCCTGCTCGTAAATAAACGAAATGACAATTTTTTCTTTATCAACGCAGGATTTGTTACCGAAAGCCTCAAAACAGTTCTCAAAATACGCACCGAAAGAGATCACTTGCGCACAAATGGCGCACGCGGAGTGCAAAACAGAGGGCGCCGCCCAGCAAAAGCTGCTTCCAACACCCGGTCAAAACTGGCAACATCGCGCCCTTTTCGCGCACGCCAACCTCAAACGGATACTCAAAACAGGCTCACGCTTGTCGTTTGGCGACAGTCGGCTGCTGCGATGCGACACCTTGGCAAACGCTGTCACATTGACCGTTCAACGCTGTTGGTTGTCTTTAAAACGCTGTGCTAGCTTGGCGCTCGCCAGCAGAAAGAGCGCACAACACTATGAGGACCCCACATGGCTGAGGCCACGCCCGCCCTGGAAATCCGCGATCTGCACAAGCGCTACGACCAGCTTGAGGTGCTCAAAGGCATCTCGCTGACCGCGCGCGACGGCGACGTCATCTCGATTTTGGGTTCATCCGGTTCCGGCAAATCCACCTTGTTGCGCTGCATCAACCTGCTGGAGAACCCGCACAAAGGCCAAATCCTGGTGGCAGGTGAAGAACTCAAGCTCAAGACCGCCCGTAATGGTGAACTGATCGCCGCCGACAACCGGCAGATCAATCGCCTGCGCAGCGAGATAGGCTTCGTCTTCCAGAACTTCAACCTGTGGCCGCACATGAGCGTGCTCGATAACATCATCGAAGCCCCACGTCGCGTGCTCGGCCAGAGCAAGGCCGAAGCCACCGAAGTCGCCGAAGCGCTGCTGGCCAAAGTCGGTATCGCCGATAAACGTCATGCGTACCCCGCTCAGCTGTCGGGTGGGCAACAGCAACGCGCCGCCATCGCACGCACGCTGGCGATGCAACCCAAGGTCATTCTGTTCGACGAGCCGACCTCGGCACTCGATCCGGAAATGGTTCAGGAAGTGCTCAACGTCATTCGTGGCCTGGCTGAAGAAGGCCGAACCATGCTGCTGGTGACTCACGAAATGAATTTTGCGCGTCATGTTTCAAGTGAAGTCGTGTTTTTGCATCAAGGATTGGTCGAAGAACAGGGCACACCACAGCAAGTATTCGAAGATCCGCTGTCGGTAAGGTGCAAACAATTCATGTCGAGTCACCGCTAACGGAGCAACATCCATGCAGACGTACAAAAAGATCTTGCTGGTCGCAGCTGCCACCCTGGCTTTCACGACCAGTGCTTTCGCTGAAACCCTGAAAATGGGCATCGAAGCGGCCTACCCTCCGTTCAACAACAAGGACGCCAGCGGCCAGGTGGTGGGCTTCGACGCGGACATCGGCAAGGCCCTGTGCGCCAAACTCAAGGTCGAGTGCGAAATCGTGACCTCCGACTGGGACGGCATCATCCCGGCCCTGAACGCCCAGAAGTTCGACTTCCTGATTTCGTCGATGTCGATCACCGATGAGCGCAAACAGGCTGTCGATTTCACCGACCCGTACTACTCCAACAAGCTGCAGTTCATTGGGCCGAAAACCTCTTCCTTTGATTTCTCGACGATAGACAAGGCCAAAGAGAGCCTGGCTGGCAAAGCTGTTGGCGCGCAGCGCTCGACGCTGGCCGCCACCTGGCTGGAAGACAAGCTCGACATTCTCGACCCCAAGCTCTATGACACCCAGGAAAACGCGTTCCTCGATCTGGTTTCCGGTCGCGTCGACGCCATGCTCGCCGACAAATACGTCAGCTACGAATGGCTGAAAAGTGATGCCGGCAAGAACTTCGAGTTCAAGGGCGAGCCTGTCGAGCAGAACGACAAGATCGGTATCGCTGTGCGCAAAGGTGATCCACTGCGCGAGCGCCTGAACGAAGCGCTGAAAGAGATCATCGCTGACGGTTCGTACAAGAAGATCAACGACAAGTATTTCCCTTTCAGCATCCTCTGATTCACCAGACGGTGCCGCCGCTGCTGTCTGACGCAGCGCGGCGGCCTGTCCTGACAAAGCCTGCCCATGAACATTGATTTACACGGATTCGGCCCGGCCCTCGCGGCTGGCGCGCTGATGACTGTCCAGCTTGCACTCTCGGCCCTTTGCCTGGGGCTGGTGCTCGGGCTGCTCGGCGCCTTGGCAAAAACTTCGCCCTACAAGCCACTGCAATGGCTGGGTGGAACCTATTCCACACTGGTGCGCGGCGTTCCGGAACTGCTCTGGGTGCTGCTGATCTACTTCGGCACCGTCAACGGCATGCGCGCACTGGGCGAGCTGTTCGGCATACCTGATCTGGCCCTGAGCGCCTTCGCTGCGGGCGTCATCGCGCTGGGCCTGTGCTTTGGCGCATACGCCACCGAAGTGTTTCGCGGCGCGATTCTGGCCATCCCCAAAGGTCACCGTGAAGCAGGCCTTGCGCTCGGCATGTCGCGCCCGCGCATCCTGTTCAAACTGATCCTGCCGCAAATGTGGCGCATCGCCCTGCCCGGCCTCGGCAATCTGTTCATGATCCTGATGAAAGACACCGCACTGGTGTCGGTCATCGGCCTGGAAGAAATCATGCGCCACGCGCAGATCGCGGTGGGCTTCACCAAAGAAGCCTTCACCTTTTATATGGTTGCCGCGTTCATGTACCTGGGCCTGACCGTGCTGGCCATGATCGGCATGTACTTTCTGGAAAAACGCGCCGCGCGCGGCTTTGCGAGGAGCGCGACATGAACTGGGAAGTCATCATCAAGTGGCTGCCGCGACTGGCACAGGGTGCAACGCTGACGCTGGAACTGGTGGCGATTGCCGTCATCGCGGGGCTGATCATTGCCATCCCGATCGGCATTGCCCGCTCGTCACGGCACTTTCCGGTACGTGCCCTGCCCTACGCCTACATCTTTTTCTTCCGTGGCACGCCGCTGCTGGTCCAGCTGTTCCTGGTCTATTACGGCCTGGCGCAGTTTGATGCAGTGCGTGAGGGGCCGCTGTGGCCATACCTGCGCGACCCGTTCTGGTGTGCCGTCATCACCATGACCCTCCACACTGCTGCGTACATCGCAGAGATCCTGCGCGGCGCGATTCAGGCCGTACCAGCGGGCGAAATCGAAGCGGCACGGGCGCTGGGCATGTCGAAATGGAAGGCGCTGTTCTACATCGTGCTACCGCGTGCCGCACGCATCGGCCTGCCCGCCTACAGCAATGAAGTGATCCTGATGCTCAAGGCCAGCGCGCTGGCGAGCACCGTGACCCTGCTGGAACTGACCGGCATGGCCCGCACCATCATCGCCCGCACCTATCTGCCGGTGGAGATATTCTTTGCCGCAGGCATGTTCTACCTCGTCATGGCGTTTGTACTGGTGCAGGGCTTCCGGTTGCTGGAAAAGCTCTTGCGCGTAGACGCCAGTCAAGGTCGCTGATATGAAGGGGGCTGGCCTTTTTCCTGCCAGCACTCCATCACGCGAAGTCTTCGACCATGGCCTCTGACACTTGCTTGCAGGACGAACACCTTCGTAGCCACTTTCGTGCGTTGGACAGCTTTCTGTTCGCGCATCAGGCATTGTGGCGCCCCAAACCCTTTACCCACCTGCGCCTGCCGTGGGAAGACACCTATCCCGAACTGGCTGACTGGCTGCGCCAGCAATCGCTGGAACAGGCGGAAGCAGCAGACCTCGGCGCGCAACCGTCCGACGCGCCCTTTCCGTTCGCGCCGTTATTGGTTGAAGCCAATGAGCTGAGCCACGTTGCAGAACTGCCCAGCTACCCGCTGGAACCGGTCGAAGCGCGCATGAGTGTTGACGTACCGGGCCGCAAATGGCAGCAGATCGAAGCCTTCGCCCGCCACCTCGACACCCGTGACGTCACCACCCACTGGCTCGACTGGTGCGCAGGCAAAGGGCATCTGGGACGTCGCCTGACCCGTCCAGGCCAACAGCTCACCTGCCTGGAGCGTGATCCGGCGTTGATCGAAGCAGGCATTGCACTCAGTACCCGCCAAGGCATCCCGGCCCGGCACCTTCAGCAAGACGTCATGGCCGACGATACCTGGCGCACACTCCAGCAGGAACACAGCCCCGTCGCGCTGCACGCTTGTGGCGACTTGCATGTACAACTCATTGAATTGGCCAGCCACACCGGCTGCCAGCACATGGCAATAGCACCGTGCTGCTACAACCGCACCGAGCATGACCACTATCAGCCTCTTTCCGCCGAAGGCAAGGCGTCCGGCCTGAAGCTGTCGCGCGACGAACTCGGCCTGCCCCTGAGCGAAACTGTAACCGCTGGCGCGCGGGTGCGTCGCCAGCGCGACACTTCCATGGCGCGACGGCTGGGTTTCGATCTGCTGCAACGTACCTTGCGCGGCATCGATGATTACCTGTCCACGCCATCGCTGCCGGTTTCATGGCTGGATGCGAGCTACGAAGACTATTGCCGCCATCTGGCACAACTGAAAAAACTGCCTGCGCCAGACCGACAGAACTGGGCGAAACTGGAAGCGGCAGGCTGGCAGCGCCTGGCTCAGGTGCGCAACCTGGAACGGGTCCGCAATCTGTTCCGACGGCCGCTGGAAATGTGGCTGGTGCTGGACCGGGCCATGTACGTGCAAGAGCACGGTTACAGTGTCAGCGTCGGAACCTTCTGTGACAGCCAGCTCACCCCGCGCAATCTACTGATACTGGCCCACAAGTCGTGATCCAAAACAACAGAATATCCTGTGGATAAGTCTGTTGATGAAAATTCCGATTGGTGCGTTAAAGCTTGGTGCGCCAGTAACTGAAGCCCCTGATTTTTTCTGCTATCGCGTATGAAGGGCCGCAAAAACAGTGCTTTGCGGCCGTATCACGCCCTTTGCATCCTTTCGGATGCATTCGCCCGTTGCTATAGCGCAATTGTGCATAACGATTTTGGCGAGGGCTCTGGCACAAGGCTGAAACGCTATCGGATCACACCTGCATGGCCGTGCGCACACGACCGGACCCGCTCAGGGTTTCAGTCCTCTTCGATGCATTCCAGAGAGCGTTCGACCATCACTTTGGCCATCTCGACCAGGTGCATGGACGCGAAAGCGAGGTCGCGACGCGAACCGGTAAGTTCATCGCCAAGTTCGTAGGCCGTGACGGATGCGCACCGCAGAAAATCCAGTGCGTGCAGTAACGTTGCTTCAAGGCTGACGTAGTCGGTACTGCCGTCCTTGATGCTTTCTGCTGATCGGCCAACGGGCAGGTAACACGCCATGGCACGCTTGACCACGGCCTGGTCGAAGATCGGCTTGGACGACAGGTTTACAGGCGGATCGGGGGTGACTTTGACCATGGTTTAGCTCTCCTCAATGAAACTGCCACTGAGTCGCGACTAAACGATAGAGGTGGCAGCTGTACGAAGGTTAGTCGACCGGGAGCTAAGACCGGCGCACCCGAAGGTGCCCTACGCACAGCCGCCATAAAGCGGCGCGATGCGCCTTAACTCATATCCGGGCGACTAAACCCGATCGCTGATGAGCAGCGACGGCGGCAGAGTAGAAGCACGGAACGAGGGGCGCAAGCGGGCGGGGATTCTCTCGGAAATGTCTTTCAAAAGAAAGAGAAAAGCCCTTCAAAACAGGGCCTTAAACGTTGCAAATCGTCACAGATCAGAACATCGCAGCCACTTCCAGCCTGGGGTCATCGGGACGACAACCCATTACCGAGCGATCAGAACTGATCTTCCTTGAGCCTGGAAAACGGCACGTTGCGGCTTTGCAGTTTGCGCAGCGTCAACTTGTACACACTGGACTTGATCTGACTGCCCATTGGCGTCTCTTCCATCAGGATCCGCCCCGACGCAAACGCGCAACCGGTGTCGAGCATCTTGTACTTGAGCAAATACAAGCCAGCGTCCATCTTGGCAAACGTGAACGCCGAACCCCCCGGAATGAACGCATGACGAAACGCCTTGCGCCCCACCGCGTCCGTCACCTTGGCGTAAACCGCTGAGCCGCCGGCAGTATTGTCGATGGTGATCTGCGACCAGCCGTTATCCCTGAGCACCGGCATGTCGCTGACGTAACCCGCCTTCTTCGGCCATGGCGCCCCCATCGGGTCAAGGTCCGGCACCTGACATTCTGGCTCAGCCGGGTCGACCAACTTCACCGGAGTAGCCGCTTCCTCGACGGGTTCCGGTAGAGGCGCAGGCTTGACCCACGTCTGCGCAACCGGCGGCGGTTCGCTCGGCACAAACGACTTGCCCGCGCCGGGGTCGTAACCCATCCATGCACCTGCCGCGCAAAAAATCACGAACAGCGACGCCCAGCGCAGCAGGCTTTTACGCTTGCCACCGGGAGACCTGGGTACTGAGGATTTCGCCGACGGCCCTGACTGAGCAGGACGCCGCGGCCCAGCAGAGGCCGTCTGAGCAGAACCAGCGGCTGCCGTGTCCGCCATCGACGCCGACGCATAAACATGGACCGCACGCCCCCGCACTGCCTGCACCTGTCGACGGCGCGCAGCCTCCTCACGAGCCTTTTGCTCTTCGGCCACCAGCTGCGCGTCATAGGCCGCGCGCTTCGCGGTATCAGCCAACACATCGTGAGACGCGTTGACGATGCCCATCATGTCCGAGGCGTAAGGGTCGGAATTCCTGTCCGGGTGCAGCTTCTGCGCCAGCTTGCGATAAGCCCTCTTGATCTGATCAGGAGAGGCATCGCGAGCGACATTCAGCAGCTCGTAATGCGTAGGCGTTCTTTGCATTGCACTTGCTGTCCATGGCCGACTGCCATTTTGATACAGCTGTATCGGCCGAAACCGCCTGAACTCCAATCGCAATGCTACAGAGTGGATACAAACGCCAAAGAAAATGCCCGGACCACAAGATCCGGGCATTTTTTTGCAGCATCGATTCAATCAACGCATCGCCGAAGCAACCTTGACCGTACTCGACTCGGTGATGACTCCATCAACGTTCAGACGCACATTCATGCGATTCAAACGTTCATGCACAGTCTTGTATCACCAGACGCACTACCCGAAGGGCAAGGCGCGATCACGAATTTCTACAGCCGCTTCTCAGTGAATGGCCGGCCTTCGGTGCACTGCACATCCGAAGCCCCGCTACGATCCTTCGTATCACTCATTGGATAATCCTTTATCCAGACCTGAAAAGTGAACGCCCCGCGCCGCTGTCTCAGTGGCTTGGGTCGTTGAGAACAAGCCTATGCAAACCCGTCCGGTCACGCAAACAGCCAAAACCGCCCTGCCTCATCACCGTCACGACAACCACCCAAAAAGCCACCAGCGCCTAACTCGTTGATCTCAATCACCCACTCAAAAAACCCCAGCACCCAAACGCCGAAAACCACCTGCACCATCGAGCAAATCAACACCCACAAAACCCATTCTTACCCCCATCAAACAGCCCGATCCGCACAAACCAAAGGAAACGTCCTGCACCGCCAACCACCCGCTTCCGAGAAAGCCATCTCCAGCCCAACCATCGGTCAAATTTTTTCAACTGAATCAGACAGCTAGGCTTTACAAGGTCAACAGAATCTATATACTCGCAGCCCAACACGCCGGTATAGCTCAGTTGGTAGAGCAACTGACTTGTAATCAGTAGGTCCCGGGTTCGACTCCTGGTGCCGGCACCATACAAGGTTCCAGAGAAGGCTTTCAAAATCTCTGGAACCCCCGAAAAACCCGCCTTCT
>Ga0265798_10000455_pt1 | contig 69339 bp, 61 predicted proteins | sample P3T30metagenome_FD_192430 | JGI IMG/M metagenome (GOLD analysis project Ga0265798, IMG submission 192430) | Plant litter microbial communities from East Loma Ridge, Irvine, California - P3 T30 | ecosystem: Environmental > Terrestrial > Plant litter > Unclassified | place: USA: California... | reverse complement strand
CCGGCACTGACGTGACCAGCACGGACGTGACGGCCGCCACCGACGTGACCGGCACCGACGTGACTGGCACTGACGTGACTGGCACTGACGTGACTGGCACTGACGTGACTGGCACGGATGTCACCGGCACCGACGTGACCGGCACTGACGTGGCGGGAACGGACGTGACGGGCACTGACGTGACTGCCGCCACTGACGTGACGGGCACCGATGTGACGGGAACGGACGTGACGGGAACGGACGTGACGGGCACTGACGTGACTGCCGCCACTGACGTGACGGGCACCGATGTGACGGGCACGGATGTGACCGCGGCCACCGATGTGACCGGCACGGATGTCACCGCCACTGACGTGACGGCCACCGATGTGACGGCCACGGACGTGACCGCGACTGACGCGACCGCCACCGACGTGACGGCCACGGACGTGACGGCCACGGATGTGACCGCCACCGACGTGACCGCCACCGACACCGCCGGCACCGACACCTCGGCGAGCGACACGGCGGGCACCACGCCCGACACGCTCCCCGGCAACCAGGAGATCACCACCTCCACGGTGCAGATCGAGCGCATCGTCCGCGGTGACGGAGTCGTCCAGACGGTCTACGGCACCGACTTCATCCCCGGTGAGAAGGTCGACGCCGTGATCCGTTCGACGCCGTTGCCTCTCGGGGCGCAGATCGCGGACGAGAACGGGACGGTCACGTTCACGTTCACCGTCGCCGCCGACTTCGAGCTGGGTCTGCACCGGGTCGAGTTGACCGGCAGCGAGTCCTCGACGGTGCTGCCGGAGAACGACACCACCCAGTTCGTCGTCGTCGCCTCGGCTGACGAGGCCGGCGGGGTCGGAACGGATGGAGGCGCGGGTGGCGTCGTCGGAGCGGGCGGAAGCCCCAGCGCCGGCGGTCCCACGCTCGCCTACACGGGACTGGACGCCCTGCCCTGGGCGGCCTCCGGTCTGGGCATCCTCGTGCTCGGCCTCGGGATGCTGCTGGCCTCCCGTCGCCGCAGCAGGATCGGGACGACGATGCGTCGGATCCGGTAGCCGATGACGGCGCGGGCTCACCACCCGCGCCGTCGACGTCCACCGAAGGAGGGCCCCGTCCGCAGCTGCGGACGGGGCCCTCTCGCGAGTCGTCCGCTGTCGGTGGCCCCGGCTACTCTGGTCCCGTGGTCACCGCCTTGTATCGCCGTTACCGGCCAGAGAACTTCGCCGAACTCATCGGTCAGACGCAGGTGACCGATCCTCTGCGGACGGCCCTCCGCACGAACCGCGTGAACCACGCCTATCTCTTCAGCGGCCCTCGCGGCTGCGGCAAGACGACGTCGGCGCGGATCCTCGCGCGGTGCCTCAACTGCGCCGAGGGCCCGACCGACACCCCGTGCGGCGTCTGCCCCTCGTGCGTCGAACTCGCCCGCGACGGCGGCGGATCTCTCGACGTCATCGAGATCGACGCGGCGAGTCACAACGGCGTCGACGACGCCCGCGACATCCGCGACCGCGCCATCTTCGCTCCGGCGCGCGACCGATTCAAGATCTTCATCCTCGACGAGGCCCACATGGTCACGCCGCAGGGCTTCAACGCGCTGCTCAAGGTCGTCGAAGAGCCACCGGAGCACGTCAAGTTCATCTTCGCGACGACCGAGCCCGACAAGGTCATCGGCACGATCCGGTCGCGCACGCACCACTATCCCTTCCGTCTCGTCCCGCCGGCGCAGATGCTCGACTACGTGCAGCAGCTCAGCGCGACCGAGCAGGTCGACGCCGCGCCCGGCGTCCTGCCCCTCGTCGTCCGCGCCGGCGGCGGCTCCGTCCGAGACACCCTGTCGCTGCTCGACCAGCTGATGGCCGGCAGCGAAGACAGCGGCATCGAGTACGAGCGTGCCGTGGCGCTCCTCGGCTACACGCACGCCTCGCTCCTCGACGAGGTCGTCGAGGCGCTCGGCGCGCGCGACGGCGCCGCCGCCTTCGCCGCGGTCGACCGGGTCGTGCAGACCGGTCAAGACCCGCGTCGCTTCGTCGAAGACCTCCTCGAGAGACTCCGCGACCTCATCGTCGTCGGGGCGACCGCCGAGGGGGCCTCGGCCGTGCTGCGGGGCATCACCGCCGACGAGCTCGATCGGCTGCTGCACCAGGCCCGCTCGTTCGGCGCCGCCGAGCTCTCCCGCTCCGCCGACGTCGTCAACCGCGCTCTCACCGACATGACGGGGGCGACGTCGCCTCGGCTCCACCTCGAGCTGATGATCGCCCGAGTGCTCGTCCCCGAGGCCGACGAGACCGAGCGGGGCGCCCTGGCCCGAGTCGAACGACTCGAGCGGCGCGTGGGCGTCGACGGCGCCGTCTCGTCGAGCCCCGGCCCGCAGACCTCCGTCGGTGCGCCGTCGCCCGCGTCCACGCCGACCCGGGCCGAGCCGAGCCCGACCCGGGCTCCGGCGGTCCCCGTCACCGCGCCTCCCGCGACGTCGTCTCCTGCGGCGACGGTCGACACCCCGGCAGCACCCGAGTCGGCACCCGGCGCGGTGGCCGCGACCGCGTCCGCGGCCTGGGGCGCCGCCACACCGCCCGCGGCTCCGGCGGCCGCCCACTCCGCCGCCTGGGCCCAGACGCCCCCCGTGACCGACGGCGTCCCCGCCGACCCCGACGAACGGGCGACCTCGGTGGCGCCGGTCACTCTCCAGCAGATGCGCGACAGCTGGCCCGAGATCGTCGAAGTGGTCGAGAAGGCCCGACGCACCGCCTGGATGGTCGTCGTCACCGCGACCGTGCAGGCCTACGCCGACGACGTCCTCACCCTCACCTTCCCGAGCGCCAGCGACGTCGAGAACTTCAAGAAGCCGCAGGGTGCCGGCGAGGGAGTCAGCGAGCACCTCCGTCGCGCGATCCAGAGCGTGCTGGGCGTCACCGTCAAGTACATCGCCCGTGTCGAGGGCGCTCCGACCCGACCGACCGCCCCCGCCCGTGAAGCGGTCGACGCGCCCCCGGCGGCCGCGACGCCCGCCGTCTCCACCGACCCGGCGCCCGCGCCCCCGTCGACCGCCGCCGCACGCGAACCCGAACCGGCCGACCCAGCGCCCGCTCGGCGACCGACGACCGCGCCGGTTCCGCCGACGGGGCCGCGTCAGCACGCGCCGGCAGCCGGCTCCTCAGCTGCTCCGGGCTCCGCGCCCGCCGCAGCCCCCGCGCCCGTCACCGGGTGGGACGTCGCGGCGATCCCGCAGGCCGCGCCGCCGGAGCCCGACGAACCCGAGCACATCACCGAAGAACCCGACGGGGGAGCACCGCCGCTCGACGCCGCGCCCGCGTCCGAGCCCGTCGCCTCCAGCCGGCCCGCGGCGGCCCCGTCCGGTTCCGCGGCCCCGTCCGGCGCCTCCGTCTCGGCTCCCGACCGTCGTGTCGCCGCGGGCGACCCGCGCCGGGGCATCCCCGCCAACTCCCGCTACGGCGAAGCCGTCGTCCGCGAGATCCTCAACGCCCAGTTCATCGAAGAAGAGACGATCGCGCCCCGCGTCACGCCTCAGAGAAGCGAGTAGTCGTGTACGAGGGCATCGTCCAAGAGCTGATCGACGAGTTCGGCAGACTGCCGGGCATCGGTCCGAAGTCCGCGCAGCGCATCGCGTTCCACATCCTCCAGAGCGAGAACTTCGACACCACACGTCTCTCCGAGCTGCTCGTCGACGTCAAGACCAAGGTCCGCTTCTGCGAGATCTGCGGCAACGTCACCGAACAGGACACCTGCGCCATCTGCCGCGACCCGCGCCGGTCGCCGGCCACCATCTGCGTCGTCGAAGAAGCCAAAGACGTGCAGGCGATCGAGCGCACCCGCGAGTTCCGCGGCCTGTACCACGTGCTGGGTGGGGCGATCAGCCCCATCGACGGCATCGGCCCCGACGACCTGCGCATCCGACAGCTCGTGCAGCGTCTGGCCGACGACACCGTGCAGGAGGTCATCATCGCGACCGACCCCAACCTCGAAGGCGAAGCCACCGCGACCTACCTGTCGCGCATGCTCGCTCCGTTCGGGCTGCGGGTCACCCGTCTCGCCTCCGGGCTGCCCGTCGGCGGCGATCTCGAATACGCCGACGAGGTCACCCTCGGCCGGGCCTTCGAGGGTCGCCGACTCGTCTCCGAATAGAGACCGTCAGAGTCGCGCGCGGCGCGCCCGGACGAAGCTGTAGAGACCGAACGCGATCAGGCCGACGGCCACCGCGGTCAAGACCGCCGTGCCGAAGGGCAGCTCGGCCAGGGCCTTCAAGGCCCCGTCGAGACCGGACGCCTCGTCCGGATCGGCCTGCACCGCCGCGACCCCGAACAGGACGCCCACGACGATCAGGGCGATCCCCTTCGCGACGTAGCCCACGACCCCGAAGGCGACCGTCACGCGTCCGGCGCTGCCCGACGGCACGACGAGATCCTCTCGGAACCTCTGGCGAGCGCCCTTGACCACGAAGTAGCCGCCGATCGCCACGATCGCGAGAGCGAGCACCACGAGCAGCACCACACCGCCCGGCGTCGCCAGCAGACGCGCGCTCAGCGACTCCGTCTGATCCGAGCTGTCGCTCGACCCGCCGCGAGCGAAGGTGAAGGCGGTGAAGCCCACCGCCAGGTAGGCGACCCCCTTGCCGCCCTCCTTGACCCGCTCCGCCCAGTCCTCCTTGTCGGACCCGCGCACGAGCGCCGCCTCGAGGATCTGGAACACGCCGAGCGCCCACAGCCCCACGACGATGACCCACAGCAGCGCCTGACCGCCGGGACGCGACGCGAGCTCCCCGAGCGCGCCTCCCTGGTCGGCCTCGCCGCCGCCGCCGAAGGCGACCCGCAGGGCGATGACCCCGATCAGGATGTGCAGCACGCCGTTCATGCCGAACCCGACCCGCGCGAGGGTCGTCAGGGCGCGGCTGTTCTGCAGGCGGCTCGTCGTGCGTCGGGCGTCTTCGGTGGCTTCGGGCATGTGCCCACCGTAGGGGAGCGGAGGAGGCGCCGCCCGTCCCGCCATGGCGCCGCTGCAGCGGTGCGTCACACGCGTTCGGCACCGAATAGAATCGGCGGACGCAGGCGCGTCGTCGATCCGACCGCCGTCCCCCTCTCCTGGAGTCACCGTGAGCTTGATCGTGCAGAAATTCGGCGGGTCGTCCGTCGCCGACGCCGAGAGCATCAAGCGCGTCGCGAAACGGATCGTCGAGACCCGCAAGGCGGGGAACGACGTCGTCGTCGCGGTCAGCGCCATGGGCGACACGACCGACGAGCTGCTCGACCTCGCCAGCGAGGTCGCGCCCATCCCCGGCGGACGCGAGCTCGACATGCTCCTCACCGCCGGTGAGCGCATCAGCATGGCGCTGCTCGCGATGGCGATCCGCAGCCTGGGCGTCGAGGCGCGGTCGTACACCGGCAGCCAGGCGGGCATGATCACCGACGCCCAGCACGGCAAGGCGCGCATCGTCGACGTCACGCCGAAGCGCATCCGCGACGCCCTCGACGCCGGCTACGTCGCCATCGTCGCGGGCTTCCAGGGCTTCAACCGCAGCACCGGCGACATCACCACCCTCGGCCGCGGCGGCTCCGACACCACCGCGGTGGCCCTCGCCGCCGCCCTCGACGCCGACGTCTGCGAGATCTACACCGACGTCGACGGCATCTTCACCGCCGACCCCCGCGTCGTGCCCAAGGCCCGCAAGCTCGACCGCGTCACCAGCGAGGAGATGCTCGAGCTGGCGGCCGCGGGGTCGAAGGTGCTCTACATCCGCGCCGTCGAGTACGCGAGACGTCACGGCGTCACCCTGCACGTCCGCTCGTCGTTCAACAACAACGAGGGAACCCTGGTCGTCAACCCGAAAGAGGGAGAGAACGTGGAAGAGCCCATCATCAGCGGTGTCGCCGGTGACCTCAGCGAGGGCAAGATCACCGTCGTCGGCGTCCCCGACGTGCCCGGCAAGGCCGCTCAGATCTTCCGGACGGTCGCGAAGACCGGGGCGAACATCGACATGATCGTCCAGAACATCTCGGCCGCGTCCACCAGTCGCACCGACATCTCGTTCACGCTTCCGAAGTCGGAGGGCGCCGTCGTGCTGCAGGCCCTCGAGTCCGAGCGCGCCGAGAGCGGCTTCGAGTCGCTGCAGTACGACGACCAGATCGGCAAGCTCGCCCTGGTCGGCGCCGGCATGCGCACCAACGCCGGGGTCTCCGCGCAGCTGTTCACCGCGCTGTTCGAGGCCGGCATCAACATCGAGATGATCTCCACCAGCGAGATCCGCATCTCGGTCGTCACCCGGGCCGACACCCTCAACGACGCGCTCCGCGTGGTCCACACGGCGTTCGGGCTCGACGGCGACGTCGAGGCCGTCGTCCACGCCGGCACCGGCCGCTGACACGACCCGTCGATGACCGAGGAGGCGCGGCGCGGCCCGCACCGCACCTCCTGATCCCCTTCCCACGGCACCACCGAGACACCCCAGGAGACAACGATGGCTGAAGGTCTGCGCGTCGGCGTGGTCGGCGCGACCGGTCAGGTCGGCAAGGTCATGAGGCGGCTCCTCGACGAGCGGGACTTCCCGCTCTCGGAGATCCGCTTCTTCGCGACGGCCCGCTCGGCCGGCACCACCCTGCCGTTCCGCGGCGCCGACATCGTCGTCGAGGACATCGAGACCGCCGATCCGACGGGACTCGACATCGCGCTCTTCTCGGCCGGCGCCACCGGCTCGCGGGCCCACGCTCCCCGCTTCGCCGCGGCCGGCGCCCTCGTCATCGACAACTCGAGCGCCTGGCGGATGGACCCCGAGGTGCCCCTCGTCGTGAGCGAGGTCAACCCGCACGCGATCGGCGAGGCCGTCAAGGGCATCGTCGCGAACCCGAACTGCACCACGATGGCCGCGATGCCCGTGCTCAAGGTCCTCGACACCGAGGCCGGTCTCGAGCGACTGATCGTCAGCACCTACCAGGCGGTCTCGGGCAGCGGGCTCAAGGGCGCGGACGAGCTCATCGGTCAGACGAAGGCCGCCCTCGAGCAGGGTGCCGAGGCGCTCGTGCACGACGGATCCGCCGTGACGATGCCCGACCCGCAGGTGTACGTGCGACCCATCGCGTTCGACGTCATCCCGCTGGCCGGCTCCCTCGTCGACGACGGTCTCGACGAGACCGACGAAGAGAAGAAGCTGCGCAACGAGAGCCGCAAGATCCTCGAGCGCCCCGAGCTGCTCGTCAGCGGCACGTGCGTCCGGGTCCCCGTCCTGACGGGTCACTCGCTGTCGATCAACGCCGAGTTCTCGACCGAGCTGACCGCCGCCCGGGCGAAGGAGCTGCTGGCCGACGCCCCCGGCGTCGTGCTGACCGACGTCCCCACCCCGCTCCAGGCCGCCGGCTCGGACCCGAGCTACGTCGGGCGCATCCGCCAGGACGAGGGCGTGCCCGGCAACCGCGGGCTGGCCCTCTTCATCAGCAACGACAACCTCCGCAAGGGAGCGGCGCTGAACGCCGTGCAGATCGCCGAGATCGTCGCCGCCGACCGAGCGGCCTCGCTCAGCGCCTGACGTGCATCCCGGCTCCCGGCGGGCTGTCTCGACATCGAGACACCCCGCCGAGGGCTCCGGTGGCCCGACGAGGGCCGGGGCTTAGACTGGCGCTCGTGAACGATGCGAAGAAGCCCGTCGACGTGGCCCTCATCGGCGGTGGCGTCATGAGCGCCACGCTGGGCGCCATGATCAAGCAGCTCGAACCCGACTGGACCATCCGGATCCTCGAGGCGCTGGACGACGTGGCGCTCGAGTCGAGCAACCCCTGGAACAACGCCGGCACGGGTCATTCGGCACTCTGCGAGCTGAACTACACGCCCGAGCGGGCCGACGGCACGATCGACACGAGCAGCGCCGTCAAGGTCAACGAGCAGTTCCAGGTCTCGCGGCAGTTCTGGTCGTTCCTCGTCGCCGAGGGCTCCCTTCCGGAGCCCTCCGCCTTCATCAACTCCAGTCCGCACATGAGCTTCGTCTGGGGCGACGCGAACGTCGAGTACCTCCGCAAGCGGTTCGAGGCCCTCCGCGGGCACCCGCTCTTCCAGGGTCTCGAGTTCAGCACCGACCGCGAGAGGATCGCCGAGTGGGCGCCCCTCCTGACGTCCCAGCGGCCTCTCGGGCAGCCGATCGCCGCGACGCGCATCGCCGCCGGAACGGACGTCGACTTCGGGAGTCTCACGCGCCTCCTCATGGACGACCTCACCGCCGGCGGCGCCGAGCTGAGTCTCGGTCACCGGGTCACCGGTCTCACGCGCCGACCGGGCGGTGGATGGATCATCTCCGCGCGACCCTCCGGCGGCGCACCCGTCGAGATCGAGGCCTCGTTCGTGTTCGTCGGGGCCGGCGGGGGAGCCCTGAACCTCCTGCAGAAGTCGGGGATCCGAGAGATCGAGGGTTTCGGCGGGTTCCCCGTCAGCGGGGAGTTCCTCCGCACCGACGACCCGGCCATCGTGGCCCGCCATCAGGCGAAGGTCTACGGCAAGGCGGCCGTGGGCTCGCCGCCGATGTCGGTCCCGCACCTCGACACCCGCGTCGTCGACGGGCGGGCCAGTCTCATGTTCGGACCCTATGCGGGGTTCAGCCCGAAGTTCCTCAAGAGCGGTTCGTGGTTCGACCTCTTCGCGTCGATCAGGCCGCACAACCTCTACCCGATGATCCGTGCCGGCCTGGCCAACCTCTCGTTGGTGAAGTACCTCGTGGGCCAGCTGGCGGCCAGCAAGGCGACGAAGTTCGAGGCGCTGCGAGAGTTCGTCCCCGACGCCGACCCGAAGGACTGGTACCGGATCACGGCGGGGCAGCGGGTCCAGGTGATCAAGAAGGATGCGAAGAAGGGCGGCGTGCTGCAGTTCGGCACCGAGGTCGTCTCCGCCGCCGACGGCTCCATCGCCGGCCTCCTCGGCGCGTCGCCCGGGGCGTCGACGGCCGTGCCGATCATGCTCGACGTGCTGGGTCGATGCTTCCCCTCGCGGATGACCGACTGGGAGCCCACCCTCCGACGCATGATCCCGAGCTACGGCTCGCCCCTCGCGGCGGACGAGGCCCGGGCCGCGGCGACCCTGGGCGAGACCGCGGAGGCGTTGGGCATCCGCTCCTGACCGCTCCGCGTTCCGGGCTCATTTGACTCGGCATCGAACATGTGTTCGAATGAGGCATGCGGTGGAGCGGGCAGGGAGTCGACGTCGAGAGCGACGCCGCGCTCCCTCCGTTGGCGAAGCTCTCCTCGGTGGTGCGGTCGGTCACGACGCCGGAGTTCGCCGGCGTCACCTTCCACGAGATCCTCGCCAAGAGCGCGTTGAATCGCGTGCCGGGCGGCGATTCGGCGCTCCCCTTCGGCTGGACGATCAATCCGTACCGCGGCTGCAGCCACGCCTGCGTCTACTGCTTCGCCCGCCCCACCCACGAGTACCTCGATCTCGACGGCGGTGACGACTTCGATCGCCAGATCGTCGTCAAGGTCAACGTCGCCGAGGTCCTCTCCCGTGAGCTGCGCCGGCCGTCGTGGCAGAACGCGCCGGTCGCCCTCGGCACGAACACCGACCCGTATCAGCGGGCCGAGGGTCGCTACCGGCTCATGCCGGGCATCATCGCGGCCCTGGCCGACTCGGGGACTCCGTTCAGCATCCTGACCAAGGGCACGCTCCTCCGTCGTGACCTGCCGCTCCTGGCCGAGGCCGCCCAGCACGTACCGGTCGACATCGCCATGTCCATCGCCGTCTACGACGACGAGCTGCAGCAGTCCCTCGAGCCGGGCACCCCGACCACCGCGGCGCGCCTGGCGACCGTCCGAGCGGCTCGCGACCTCGGTCTCGACGTCTCCGTCTTCATGATGCCGGTCCTGCCGTATCTGACCGACGGCGTCGACCATCTCCGAACGGCCCTGGCGGCGGTCCGCGACTCGGGGGCGACCAGCGTCATGTACAGCGCGCTCCACCTCAAGCCGGGCGTCAAAGAGTGGTTCTTCGCCTGGCTGGGTCGCGAGCGACCGGACGTGGTCGAGCGATACGCCGATCTCTACGCCCGCGGCACCTACGCGCCCACGGGTTATCGCAAGTGGCTGGCGGCGCGCCTGCGGCCCCTGCTGGCCGAGTACGGCCTCGAGCGGGGTCGCGCCGATCCGGCGACGGGATCGACCCGATCGCGCGTGCACGACGCGCTGGGCGACCGCGCGGAGGGCGTCGCGGGCCGGGCCCTGCTGTCGGCCGAGCTCCCGGGTGGTTCGCGCACCGCGCATCCTCGGCTCTTCTGACGACCCTCGAGCGCGTCCAGAGGTCGATCGGGGCACAAAAGCGCCGGGTGGAAGGCCGTTCCCGGCTCATCCCCCCGATAACGGGGTACACCGAAAGTCCATGTTCAGGCATACTTCTATCTGCCCGCCCATCGACGAGAAAGAGGCCGCATGCTTCTCGGCCTCCCGGCTCACCTGGCTCCGCAGAGCACCGGCCGTGCCGTCGCGCGAGCCTGTCACGTCATCGCCTGCGTCATGCTGGGCAGCGCGTCACTGGTGCTGCTCATCAATCAGGCGACCCGCCCCGGGTACATCCTCTGGCCCGCCCTCGTGGCCGTGGCGACCATGATCGCCCTCATCGTCGTCGTCGAGAGGCGACGCACGGCGACGTCCATCGCCGCCTATCTCGCGATCGGCTCGGCCGGGACGTACTGGTACGCCATCACGCTCCTCGCGCAGGTGCCGGCCGTGCAGTCGTCCGACGCGTTCTCGCTGTCGCTGCCGAAGATCGCGCTGATCATGGTCGGCGGCAGTGGGCGGCAGCCGCGACTGGGCCTGCTGTGGGCGACCATCGCGTTCGTCCTCGGCGAGGTGGGCACCCAGGCGGCGACCTGGCAGACCGGCCAGGCGTCCCGGTTCGACGTGGCCACCGGAATGGCGTACGTCCTGGTCGTCGTCACGGTCGGCTGGGGCATCGTGGCCCGCGATCGTGCCCGCCGGGCCCAGCCGAGCCTCCACCGCGCCGCGCTCGACCAGCAGATGCAGGGCATCCGTCACGACATCGAGCAGCAGGCGGCCGCCCTGCTGCACGACACCGTCCTCAGCCACCTGGCCGCCGTCGCCACCAGCGCACCCGGGCCTCTCGATCCGCGGGTGGCGAGCGCCATGTCGCGGGATCTCGAGACCCTCGTCGGCCGCGAGTGGCTGGCCGGACGCGCCGCCGAGGGCAGCGCTCGCGACTGGCACCGCAGCGAGCTCGCCGTCGCGGTGGAGTCGGCGCGCGATTCGGGCCTCGAGGTCGGCGTGACCGGCGACGTGAGCGCCGTGGCCCGCCTCCGTCCCGATCAGGAGCAGGCCCTCGGTCTCGCCGTGGCGCAGTGCCTCGTCAACGTCGAGCGGCACAGCGGCACCACGCGGGCCGAGGTGGTCGTCTACGGCGACGGCGGCGACGTGTCGGTCATGGTCATCGACGACGGGGTCGGGTTCGATCCGCAGACGACCGGGGCCGACCGGCTGGGGCTCAAGAACTCCGTGCAGGCCCGTATGGAGCGCGTCGGCGGCTCCGTGCAGATCTGGTCGTCGCCGGGCAGCGGCACGAGCGTCGTCATCCGCGTCGCGGTCGACGCGACCCCGGAGCCTCCTGCGCCGCGAGATGTCACCGGACGCGATCTCGGCACGGGGCCCGTCCGCGTCGAGGGAGCGGCGTGAGGCGCCGTGAGCGCACGCCTCAGCAGGTCGATCCGCTGGGTGCGCTGAGCGCCGGTCCTCTGACGCTGCTCGCGAGCGTCGCGGCCGGCGTCTACGCCGTCGTCCTCACGACCGTCTCCCGTGACGACGTCGTGTCCTGGCCGGTGGCCGTCGGCGCCCTGGCGGCGCTGATGGCGGCCGGAGTCATCCTCGTCGTGGTCTCCCGCCCCTCCCGCGCCCCCTTCCGCCGGAGGTACGTGGTCGTCATGACGGTGCTCCTCGCCGGATCGGCCGTGCTCTCGGGTGCGTCGACCGCGGGCCACAACTCGCTGGTGCGCGACGACTGGGTCCCCGTCGCGATCGGCGTGCTCGTGCTCGGGCTGGCTCCCTACCGCCCCGGTCGCGAGATCGCGATCGTCGGCGTCGCCCTCGCGGTCGTCGTGGGCGGCGTGATCGCCGCCGAGGGACCGTCGTTCGCCGCCGGACTCCCCACCGGGCTCTACGTCGTCGTCGCCGTCACGCCCGTCCTCGCCCTGTCGCTGGCGGGGGCGACCTTCTCCAGCACGTTCGTCGCCCTGGTCGACCGCTGGGTCGAACGGGCGGTGACGTATCGGCGCGAGAGCACCGACGGGCTCCGGGCCAGCATCGCGAGGTCGGTCCAGCAGGACCGCGTGACGATCCTCAACCGCGACGTCGTGCCGTTCTTCACCCGCCTGATCGAGTCCGGCGAGGTGACGGCCGACGACGGCGCGAGGGCCCGGACCATCGCCGAGACCCTGCGGGGCACCATGGTGGCCGAGGCGGACCGCAGCTGGCTCGAGCACCTGCTCACGGCGTCGTCCGTCGCCGTCCGCGGCACGGTGGACGACCCGGCGCACATCGCAGGCGAGATGGCCGACGACCACCGCACGGCCCTGCGGGCGCTGATCGTGGCGTTCGCCGACACGGGGGTCGTCGACGCCTCCGACATCCGTCTCGTCCTCCGAGCCGAGGAGGCGCGGGTCGACGTCCGACTGACCGTCGCCACCCGCGCATCCGACCTCACGATCCGACACCGGCTCGCACCCTACTTCGCCGTCCTGCGGGTGGTCTACGACGACCTCGTCGTCGACGTGACCCCTCCTCACCTGACACTAAGGTTTTCTTATGACCAGCACTGAGTCGAGCGACCGCTCGTCGCACCGTCCCGGCTTCTCGCGACCCGCGGCGGCCCCGTCGTGGAGCACCGTGGGGCCGGCCGGCGACGATCCCTCGACGCGTCGGGTGCGACTGGCCATCCTCGACGACCACGAGGTGCTGCTCGACAGCCTCTCGAGCTGGATCAACGTCAACGCCTTCGACTTCGACCTCGTGCTCACGGCGCACACCTGGCTGCAGCTGGTCCACAGCGACAACTTCCCCACGGATCTGGTGTTCCTCGACTTCCAGTTGAAGGAGCCCGTGTCGATCGAGGCCCGTGTGCGGACCTGCCGCGCCGCCGGCGCGAAGGTCATCGTGCTGTCGAGCCTCGATACGCGCGAATCCCGCGAGCGGGCGCTCGAGGCGGGAGCCTCGGCGTTCCTGTCGAAGTCGCTGCCCATGCGCGAGGTCATGGACGCCGCTCGTCAGGTCATGGGCGTCGCACGCGACGCCTCGCCGCAGCGGGACTGGCGCCCCCTCCCCGTCGGGGCGACGAACCAGAGCCGCCCGAAGCTGAGCGCGGGCGAGTCCGAGGCGTTCCGCCTCTACGTCTCCGGCTTCAGCACCAACGAGGTGGCGCAGCAGATGAACGTGCAGTACGAGACGGCCAAGACCTACCTCCGGCGGGTCCGCGAGAAGTACGCCAAGGCGAACCGCCCGGCGAGCAAGAAGTCCGAGCTGATCCGACGGGCCGCCGAAGACGGTTACCTGCAGTAGTGGCGAAGCTCTACTTCCGCTACGGCGCGATGAACAGCGGCAAGAGCACGGCTCTGCTGCAGGCCGCCTACAACTACGAGGAGCGCGGGCAGCGGGTCGTCCTCGCCAAGCCCCGCGTCGACACCAAGGGCGATGACCAGATCGTCTCGCGGCTCGGCGTCACCCGCACCGCCGACGTCGCCTTCGCTCCCGGCGACGACGTGCTCGAGGTGTTCTGCGCCGAGCGGGCGCGCGTCCGCGCGGCGACGGGCAGCGACATCGCCTGCCTGCTCGTCGACGAGGTCCAGTTCCTGGAGCCGCGCCAGGTCGACGACCTGCTGCGCATCGCGATCCTCGAGGGGGTGCCCGTCCTCGCCTACGGCATCCGGACGGACTTCCGGACGATGGCGTTCCCCGGCAGCCGGCGTCTTCTCGAGGTGGCGCACTCGCTGGAGGAGCTCAAGACGATCTGCCGGTGCGGGCGCAAGGCCGTGTTCAACGCTCGGACCATCGACGGCCGCTTCGTCTTCGACGGCGACCAGGTCGCCATCGACGGCCACGAGGTCACCTACGAGTCGCTGTGCGGGGCGTGCTACCTCGCCGAGAGCGGCGGCCGTCTCACCTGACCCGGACGCCGCAGATCGCCGCTGACGGGCGCAGGGGCCGGTCGGGCCTCGAGGGCGGGCTCGCCCACGGGCGGACGGGACGTGAGACGAGAATGGCCCCGCCCGAAGGCGGGGCCATTCTCTGGTGTCGGGGTAGCGGGATTCGAACCCACGACCTCCTCGTCCCGAACGAGGCGCGCTACCAAGCTGCGCCACACCCCGATGTGGCCGGCTGCGATGCTCTGCTGCCGGTGCAACCTGATCATGTTAGCAAACGAATGGGGTCGTCCGTGACCGGCTCGACCGGCTCGACGTGGTCTCAGGCGGTGAGCGTGAGCACGACGGCCTCGGGGCGGCAGTCGAACCGGACGGGCGCGTAGATGGAGGTGCCGAGACCGGCGGAGATCTCGAGGTGCGCCGTCCTGCGGGCATGACTCCAGGTGCTGAGGCCGCTGACCTTGCTGCGGGGGATGTCGCAGTTGGTCACCAGGGCGCCGTAGCCCGGCACGCGGACCTGCCCGCCGTGCGTGTGCCCGCCGAACACGACGTCGGCGCCGTTCGTCACGAACGAGTTCAGGACCCGCTGGTACGGCGCGTGGGTGAGAGCGATGCTGATGGGGTCGGGGCCACCGCGGTCGTCCTGCCAGCCGACGTTCTCGCGGAGGTCGTCGAGGGCACCGGGGAGGCGGTCGAGGCGGTCCCAGCCGCGGTGCGCGTCGTTCACCCCGAACAGCTCGAGTCGCGAGCCGCGGATCTCGATGGCCCGTGCGGTGTTGTTGAGGTCGAGCCAGCCGAGACCGGCGAAGAACGACTCCATGCGGCCGATGTCGAGAGCGGTCGGCGTCCGGTGCGCCTTGCTCGGGCCGCCGAAGTACGCCAACGGGTTCTTCGGCGTCGGGCCGTAGTAGTCGTTCGAGCCGTGGACGAACACGCCGGCCGTGTCGCGGAACGGCTCGAGGGTGTACTCCAGCGCATCATGAGCATCGACATGCCCCATGTTGTCGCCCGTGTTGACGACGAGATCGGGCTCGTAGACCGAGAGCCCGCGGATCCATTCCTGCTTCTCGGTCTGCCAGGGAGCCAGATGCAGATCGCTCAGGTGGAGGATCGTCAGGCTGCGCGAGCCCGACTCGAGGATCGGCAGCACCTCGTGCCGCACCGTGAAGCGGTTGCGTTCGACGAGCGAACCCCAGGCGAATGCGCCCAGGCCGACGGCCGCGCCCACCATCGCGGTCGCGGCCGTCGTCCTTCCGGCGCTCAGTGGGCTCACGTGCAGTCGCCCGGGTCGCGACCCTCGGCGTTGCCGTAGAGCTGGATCGCGATGGAGGCGCCCTTGTCGACGGAGGCCCCTCCGCCCGGCTCCATGAGCGACACCTCGCACTGATTGTCTTCGGTGCCCACGGTGTAGCCGGCCAGCACGATCTTCGACCGGTCGAAGCCCGCGGCGCCGATGGCCTCGACGGCGTCGTCGTAGTTCGCTCCGACGACGTTCGGCACGGCCGCGGCGTTCGTGCCGACGCTCGTGTAGACCGTGACGGCCGTACCCGACGACACCTGCGTGCCGGCGGCGGGCGACGTGGCGGACACCGTCCCGATGGGGGCGGTCGACTCCTGCTGACCGCCGTCGACGTAGCTCAGTCCGATGCCGCGGAGCGTGGCGGCCGCCTGCTCGGCGGTCTGTCCGCTCAGGTCGGGGAGGGCCTGGGCGGCGCTGCCGCGGACGACGCTGGGATCGGCCGTGGGGAACGCGCCTCCGCCGTAGACGGTGTTGTTGACCGTCTGCACGTCGCGGAAGAAGCCGGCGCGAGCGGTGGCGTAGGTCGTGCCGGTGGCGGGCGAGTAGGCCGTCCGCAGGCTGACCTTGCCCTTGACGTTGCCCATCCAGACCGCGGTCGCCAGCTTGCTGGTCGACCCGACCAGCCAGATCTGGTCCTTCTCGGTCGTGGTGCCGGTCTTGCCGATCTCGGGCAGCCCGTCGGCGGGCAGGGCGCCGACACCGGTGCCGCCGCCCGACCAGAGCTGGGACATGCCCTGGATGGTGGCTGCGGCGATGGCCGGGTCGAGCGCCTGGTTGCACTCCTGCGGCTGTCCGCCGATCTCCTTGCCGTCGGCGTCCACGATCTGGTCGACGATGATCGGCTTGCAGTACTTGCCGCCGGCCGCGATGCCGGCGTAGGCGGCGGCCATCGTCAGCGGGGCGATCTCGTTCGTCCCGAGGAACGACGACGTGTTGGTGAGCAGCTCGGCCCCGTCGGCACGGTGGACTCCGAGCGAGCTGGCGACATCGCGGATGTCCGCCAGGTCGAGCTTCTGCGCCATGGCCGCGTACGCCGTGTTGATCGACAAGGCCGTCGCACGCTGAGCCGTGACGTATCCGGGGTTCCCGCCGTCGTCGTTCTTGGGTGCGAACCCTCGGGGGAACTGCCCGTCGACGGTGCTGTACTGCTGCCCGTCGACCGTCATCGGGGTGAAGGCCCTCGGCGTGCCGTTGACGACCTCGGAGAGCCCGTGCCCGTTCTGCAGCCAGTTGATCAGCGTGAAGGGCTTGTACGTCGACCCGGTCTGGAACCCGCTCGAACCGCCGTAGGGCTTGTCGGTGCTGTAGTTGATGGCCGTGACGTTCGGGTCGGTGACCTCGGGGTCCTCGTTCAGGCTGCGGTTCTGCGCCATGACGACCACGCGGCCCGTGCCGGCCTCGACCGAGTTCACGGCGCTGCCCAGGTTGAGGGCCGGCTCGGTCGGCGGTGCGTAGCGGTCGATCTGGGTGCGCGCGTTGGCGGTCAGATCGAGGTTGATCGTCGTGTAGACCTTGTAGCCGCCCGTGCGCCAGTTCGCGTCGCGCTCGGCGGCGTCCTTCCCGAGCGACGGGATGTCCTTGATGCTCTTCTTGACGTAGTCGCAGAACTGCTGGGCTCCGGGCGAGGTGACGGCCACGCAGCCCTGGGTCGGCTGCGTCAGCTTGACGTAGGTCTCGGGGGCGTCGTCGATCGAGGCGTCGTAGGCCTTCTGATCGAGGTAGCCCTCGCCGAGCATGCTCGCGAGGATGACATCGCGGCGGTCGACGTTGGCCTTGTAGTTGTCGGGGGTCGCGAGGTTCCGCTTCTCGGGGTACTGCACCATCGCGATGAGGCTGGCCGCCTCGACGGCCGTCAGGCCTGAGGCGGGCTTGTTGAAGTAGTGCTGCGAAGCCGCCTGGACGCCGTACGCCTGATCGCCGAAGTACGCGATGTTCAGGTAGGCGAGCAGGATGTCGTCCTTGCTGTACTTCTTCTCGAGGCCGATGGCGAACTTCATCTCCTGGAGCTTTCGCTCGATGCTGACCTCCTTGGCCTCCTGGATGGCCTTGGTCTGCGCGTCGCCCGTGAGCTCCTGCGCCTCGGCGAGACGGATGTTCCGCACGAGCTGCATCGTCAGGGTCGAGCCTCCACCGCTCTCGCCCAGCCCTCCGGCGAGCGATCCGACGCCGGCCCGGACGAGAGACGTCAGGTCGACGCCGCCGTGCTCGTAGAAGCGGCGGTCCTCACCGGCCACGACGGCGTTCTTGAGGTTCGGCGAGACCTCGTCCCACTTGAGGGCGACGCGGTTCTGCGCATAGAGGGTGGCGAACGGGACGTCCTTCCCGTTCTGCTTGCCGTACAGCACGTTGCGCTGCTGGAGCTTGCCGATCTCGATGTACTCGGGGATCGACTCGAACACGCCGATCGAGCTGGAGGCGGTCATTCCGGCGACGGCGATGGCGGGAGTGACGCCGATGGTGACCAGCAGACCGGCGAGGACGCTGAAGCCGACGAAGCCGAAGAGCGCGCCGACGACGGAAGTCGGCTTCGATTTTGGGGCAGACATAAGATCAGGGTAAGTGATGACCCGGAAATCCAAGCTGAACGGAACCACAAATGGTCCTTTGGGAGTACATGACCACGCCGCTCATGGTGCACAACAGCACCGCGATCCTGAACAACTGGGGGAGTGACGGCTGGGAGCTCGTGCAGGTGACGCAAGGACCCGAGGGCGGCCCGGTCGCCTGGTTCAAGCGACCGAAGCAGGCGGACTGATGTCCGTCGTCGGCGACCGGCTCGCCGAGCTCGGCCTCGAACTGCCGGGCGTCGCGACCCCGGCCGGCGCCTACGTGCCCGCCGTCCGCACGGGGTCGTACGTCTACACGGCGGGTCAGCTGCCCTTCGTCGACGGCGTCCTGCCGGCGACCGGCAAGGTGGGCGACGGCCCGGGGCTGGTCGACCCCGCCGCCGCCAAGGAGCACGCGGCCACGAGCGCCCTCAACGCCCTGGCCGCCGCCGCCTCGGTGCTCGACTCGCTCGACGACGTCGTCCGCGTCGTCAAGGTGACCGGCTTCGTCGCCTCCGATCCCGGCTTCAGCGGACAGCCCGGCGTGATCAACGGGGCCTCCGAGCTCATCGGCCGGGTCTTCGGCGACGCGGGCGTGCACGCCCGCAGCGCGGTCGGCGTGGCCGTGCTGCCCCTCGACTCGCCCGTCGAGGTCGAGATCGTGCTCGAGGTCCGACCCGCCTGACGCTCACCGCATCTCGGCGGTGATGACGTTCATCACCGCCGAGTCGGCGAGGGTCGTCGTGTCGCCGACCTCGCGCCCCTCGGCGACGTCGCGCAGCAGCCGGCGCATGATCTTGCCCGAGCGGGTCTTCGGCAGCTCGTCGACCAGCACGACCGTCCGCGGGCGCGCGATGGCGCCGATGCGGTCGGCGACGTGGGCGCGCAACCGGGCCACCGCCTCCTCGGGGCTCACGCTCTCCTTCTTCTTGTTCCGCAGCACGACGAACGCGACGACCGCCTGACCCGTGGTCTCGTCGGACGCCCCGACGACGGCCGACTCGGCCACGAGGGGGTTCGAGATCAGCGCGGACTCGATCTCGGCGGTCGACAGTCGGTGGCCTGAGACGTTCATGACGTCGTCGACGCGGCCCAGCAGCCAGATGTCGCCGTCGTCGTCCCGCCTCGCGCCGTCGCCCGCGAAGTAGCGGTCGCCGAATCGGCCCCAGTACGTCTCGACGTAGCGCTCGCGGTCGCCCCAGATGCCCCGCAGCATCGACGGCCACGGCTCGGTGATCACCAGCAGGCCGCTCTCGCCGGGCGCCACGGTGACGCCCTGGTCGTCGACGACATCGATCACGACGCCCGGAACCGGCGTCTGCGCCGCACCCGGCTTGGTCGTCGTGACGCCCGGCAGGGGCGAGATCATCATCGCGCCCGTCTCGGTCTGCCACCAGGTGTCGACGATCGGGGTCCGCCCCGACCCGATGACCTCCCGGTACCAGAGCCAGGCCTCGGGGTTGATCGGCTCGCCGACGGAGCCGAGGAGGCGCAGGGACGACAGATCGCGCGCCTGCGGGATCTCGCGCCCCGCCTTCATGAACCCCCGGATCGCCGTCGGCGCCGTGTAGAGGATCGTCACGCCGTACTTCTCGATCAGGTCCCACCAGCGGCCGGGCGCGGGGGAGTCCGGGGTGCCCTCGTAGAGCACCTGGGTGGCGCCGTTGGCCAGGGGGCCGTAGACGACGTAGCTGTGCCCGGTGATCCAGCCCACGTCGGCGGTGCACCAGTAGACGTCGGTCTCGGGCCGCAGGTCGAAGACGTTCCGGTGCGTGTAGGCGACCTGGGTCAGATAGCCGCCCGAGGTGTGGAGGATGCCCTTGGGCTTCCCGGTGGTGCCGCTCGTGTAGAGGATGAACAGCGGGTGCTCGGCGTCGAACTGCTCGGCGACGTGGTCGCCTCCGACGCCCTCGAGGGCCTCGTGCCACCAGAGGTCGCGCCCGGCGACCCAGTCGATCTCGTTCTCGCCCCGGCGCACGACGAGCACGTTCGCGACCGTCGACGGGCCGTCGAGGGCCAGCGCGGCGTCCACGACGGGCTTGAGGGGCGAGACGGCGCCCTTCCGCCAGCCGCCGTCGGCCGTGATCACGAGCGTCGCCTCGGCGTCGTCGATGCGAGCGCGGAGGCTCTCGGCGCTGAAGCCCCCGAACACGACGGAGTGGACCGCGCCCAGCCGGACGATCGCGAGCATGGCGACCACGGCCTCGGGGATCTGCGGCAGGTAGACGACCACCCGGTCGCCCGGCCCGACTCCGAGCGACGACAGGAGGTTCGCCGCGCGCTTCACGTCGGCGGTCAGCTCGGCGTACGTGATCGAACGGGAGTCACCCGGCTCGCCCTCCCAGAGGAGGGCGACGCGCTCGCCGTGACCGGCGTCGACGTGGCGGTCGAGGCAGTTGTAGGCGACGTTCAGCGTGCCGTCGGCGAACCATCTCGCGAACGGCGGGTCGGACCAGTCGAGGGTCTCGGTGGGTCGTCGTCCCCAGGTCACGGACTCGTCCGCCTGCTCGGCCCAGAACGCGAGGCGGTCCGCGCGGGCGCGTGCTGCGAGCTCGGTCGTGGCGACCGCCTCGGCGGTGAAGACGGGGTCGGGCGCGAAGACCCGCCCCTCGGGCTGGGGCGTCGGCTGTCCGTCGGCCATGGCGTTCCTTTCGCGTCATTGCGGGAGGCGCGGGGTCAGCCGCGTAGGAGCCGACACTACCCCCGAGGGCCGGTCCGTCGGGGTCTGTCCGCTATCGGTGATCCGTCCCGTCGGTCGTGGCGCGCGGCGGTCATCCTGGGGTACAGTTGACGTAGTCGGATTCAGTTCCGACTCGCAATGCGCTGATTCCCCCCAATCGCGTGTTGCGGTGGCGGCGCCGGTTCCCCCCAATCGGCGCCGCCCCTCTTTCTTTAACCCGTCGGTCACCCTCGACGGGTGAGCGAGACCACCCCTCCACAGATCGATGCCGAGGCGGCCTCTCCCCAGTCACCAGACCGAACCGTCTGCTCGGACGCGGCCGGCTCTAGCGTCCGAGCATGTCCCTTCCGTCGGTCGCTCCCGCCCTCCCCGTCCTCCCGTCCGCCTCCGGCTCGTCCGCCTCCGGTCACCCGGGGCTCACCCGGGAGTCGGGCTCGGGCCGGTTCGTCCCCGCGCTCGTGACGGGTCCGATCATCGACCGGGGTACAGAGCGGCAGAACGGGGGACACCGATACCCTGACCGTTCGCGCGGCGCACCCTTCGGGCCCCTCCGTGACCTGATCGACGAGCCCGGGGTCACCGACGTTTTCGTCAACGGGGGACGAGGCACCTGGGTCGACCGCGGCTCCGGCCTGCGACCGGACGGCCTCGTGCATCTCTCGGACGAGGCGGCGAGGGCGTTGGCGACACGACTCGTCGCCGCGGGCGGCCGTCACGTCGACGAGGCGAGCCCGTGCGTGGACGTGCGTCTCGACGAGGGCATCCGCGTCCACGTCGTCCTTCCGCCCGTCTCGACCGTGGGGACCCTGCTCTCCATCCGCCTCCCGCGACGCGCACCCCTCTCTCTCGACGCGTTGTCCGCGCAGGGGTTCTTCGCCGCGGTCGACGAGACCGAGGTGAGGGAGTGCGTGGCGCGACGGGCGAACGTCCTCATCACCGGGGCGGGAGGCGCGGGCAAGACGACGTTCCTGGCGGGCCTGCTCTCGGAGGCCGATCCCTCCGATCGCATCGTGACCATCGAGGACGTCGCCGAGCTGCGGGTCGATCATCCCCACGTCGTGGCGCTCGAGGCCAGACAGCCCAATCTCGAGGGCGTCGGAGGCGTCGATCTCGCTCGGCTCCTCCGCGAGGCCCTCCGGATGCGCCCCGATCGGCTCGTCGTGGGCGAATGCCGGGGCGTCGAGGTGCGCGACCTCCTCTCGGCGCTCAACACCGGACACGACGGCGGCGCGGGCACCCTCCATGCGAACGGCCTCGCCGACGTCCCCGCGCGGCTCGAGGCCCTCGGCGCGGTCGCCGGGTTGAGCCCCGACGCCCTGGCCCGCCAGGCCGTCAGCGCCTTCGACGCGGTGTTCCACCTCGAGCGGACGCCCGAGGGCCGCCGCCTCGCTCAGGTGGGGCGGCTCGTGCTCGACGGACGCGGCGCCCTCGTCGCTCGACCGGGGCTCGGCCGACGTGGCGGCTGAGCGGGTCGGGCGTCCCGTCGCCGTCACCCCGGCGTCGACGGTCGTCGAGCGGATCGCCGTGCTGCTCTCCGCCGGCGTCGTCCCGGCGTCGGCGTGGCGCCATGTGGCGGAGTCGGAGCCGCCAGGACCCGTGCGGACGGTGACGACCGCCGTCGCCGACGAGGCGGTCACGGGCACCGCGATCTCCGATGCCCTGGGGGCCGCCCTCGACGGCGAGGTCTTCGCCGGCTCGCGCGACCGGCTGCGGCATCAGCTCGACTGGCAGCAGGTGGCATCCGCCTGGTACGTCGCGGAGCGCAGCGGAGCGCCGCTGGCCGACTGTCTGCGGACCTTCGTGGTGGGGCTCCGGGCGGCGGAGGCGGCGCGGCGCGAGGTCGACGTGGCCCTGAGCGGCCCTCGATCGACCGGCCGCATCGTGCTCGCCCTCCCTCCGGTCGGACTCCTCTTCTCGCTGGGCATGGGCTTCGACACGGCGGGCGTCCTCTTCGCGACGCCGATCGGGTGGTCGTGCCTCGGGCTCGGCGGAGCGCTCGTCGGCGTGGCCCGAGCCTGGAACGCGAAGCTGGTGGCGCGGGCGACCCCCCGGGGGCCGGTGCCCGGACTCCGTCTGGAGCTCCTCGCCGTCGCCGTGTCGGGTGGCGCGTCATGGGAGAAGGGCCTCGGCCTGGTCCGAGGGGCGTTCGCGAGATTCCCGGCGGCGATCGCCCGCGAGGCCGTGCCGGGCGCTCCGACGCGTGCGGCTGCGGGTGCGGTGCCGACGACTGCCCCGGACCCCGAGCAGGACTGCCTCGACGTCCTCGACCTCTCGCGCCGGGCCGGCGCCCCGGCGGTCGAGCTGCTCCGTGCCACCGCTCGCGAACGCCGCCTCGAGTCCGCTGCGGCGTCTCAGGCGGCGGCCGCGCGTCTGGGGTCGACGCTCATGCTCCCGCTCGGTCTCTGCGTGCTGCCGGCCTTCCTCGTCGTCGCCGTCGTGCCGCTCGTGGTGTCGCTCGTCTCCTCCACAACGGCCACCTGGTGACCGACGTCCCCACCCGGGAACGCCCCGTCGACCGACCCGGTCCCTCGTCTCCGAGACTCGATCCAGGCCACAGACGGTGGCCCCCAGAACAGTAAGGAACACCGTGACAACGCGATTCGTCTCCGAACGGCCCGATCCGACCCCCTCCTTCCCCTCGCAGACCAGCCCGTCCACCCCCGGCGCCCTCCGGCGACTGCTCGCGGCCGACGACGGGGCGGCGACCGCCGAGTACGCCATCGTCATCATGGCGGCCGTCGGGTTCGCCGGACTCCTGGTCGTCATCATGCGGTCGGACGAGGTCAGGGGGACCCTCTCCGATCTGGTCCGATCCGCGCTCACGGTGGGTTGACGTGTGCGGCCCCGCACCGTGCGTCCTCGTCTCGCAGCCGACGACGGCAGCGTCGTCGCCGAGTTCGCCCTCGTGGTGCCGGCCCTCCTGTCCGTCCTCGGGCTCGCCGTGATGGTCGCCGGCGCCGGTGTGCAGACCATCCGACTGGCCGACGCAGCCGCCGTCGTCGCCCGGCAGACCGCGCGAGGCGGAGCCGACTCGGTGCCGGGCACGCTCGCCGCTCTGGCTCCGGGTGCGGTGATGGTCACGTCGGTCGAGGGCGATCTGATCTGCGTGCGGCTCACGCGTTCCGTGGATCTGGGGCCGGTCGAGGCGGTGCAGCTGTCCGGGCGGAGCTGCGCCCCCACGGCGGGCGGATGACCCGCTCGGAGCTCGAGCGTCACAGTCTCCGCGACGACTCCGGGTCCGCATCCGTGGTCGCCGTCGGAACGCTGGTCGCCGTCGTCTCCCTCGTCGTCGCCACGTCGATCGCGTCGGGCGCCCTCGTGGAGCGCAGCAGGGCGGCCGGCGCTGCCGACGCGTCCGCCCTGGCCGGCGCCGACGTCGCCGCCGGGCTGACAGCGGGCGCCGTCTGCGATGTCGCGGGTCGTGTTGCCGCGGCGAACGGGACGACCCTCCTCTCATGTCGGACCGACGGCCCCGTCGTGACCGTCCAAGTGTCGAGCGCCTTCGGCCCCGTCTCCGTGACGGCGTCCGCGACGGCGGGACCACCACCGGACGCGGCGCCTCGACCCTCGACCACGCCGTGAGCAAGTCGCGAGTGCGGTGTGTGTATGGTGTGCCTGTCGGCAGCCAGCCCGTCGCACCCGGCCCGGAGGGACATCGTCCCCCGGCCCCGCCGATCTCTCTCGATCGGCCGTACACGTTCCACAATCCAAGGAGTCCCGTGCCAGGCACGAAGAAACTGGTCATCGTCGAGTCGCCCGCGAAGGCCAAGACGATCGCCCAGTACCTCGGCAGCGGATACGAGGTCCTCGCATCCGTCGGCCACATCCGCGACCTCATCGAGCCGAAGAACCTCCCGCCCGAGATGAAGAAGGGCTCGCTCGGCAAGTTCTCCGTCGACGTCGAGAACGGCTTCGAGCCCTACTACGTCGTCTCCGACGCCAAGAAGAAGACCGTCGCCGATCTCAAGCGCGCGCTGAAGACCGCGGACGAGCTGTACCTCGCCACTGATGAGGACCGCGAGGGCGAGGCCATCGCGTGGCACCTGCTCCAGGAGCTGAAGCCCAAGGTCCCCGTCAAGCGGATGGTGTTCCACGAGATCACCAAAGACGCGATCCAGAAGGCGCAGGAGAACACCCGCGAGCTCGACACCGCGCTGGTCGACGCGCAGGAGACGCGTCGGATCCTCGACCGCCTCTACGGGTTCGAGGTCTCTCCGGTCCTCTGGCGCAAGGTCGGGCCGGGTCTGTCGGCGGGCCGTGTCCAGTCGGCCGCCACCCGCCTGGTCGTCGATCGCGAGCGCGAGCGTCTCGCGTTCGTGTCGGCCACCTACTGGGATCTCACGGCGACGTTCGAGCCCTCGAGCGGGTCGGTCGCATTCTCGTCGAAGCTCGTCCGGGTCAACGGCTCGCGGGTCGCGAGCGGTCGCGACTTCGACGACCGCGGTCAGCTGAAGAGCGAGTCGGTCTCGCTCGACGAGACGACGGCGCAGGCTCTCACCCGCGCCCTGGAGTCCGACGGCGTCGCGATCGAGGTCACCTCGGTCGAGTCGAAGCCCTACACGCGCCGTCCCGCGGCGCCGTTCACGACATCGACGCTCCAGCAGGAGGCGGCGCGCAAGCTCCGGTTCTCGGCTCGTCAGACCATGAGCGTCGCCCAGTCGCTCTACGAGAACGGCCACATCACCTACATGCGGACCGACTCGCCGTCGCTCTCGCAGCAGGCCATCGACGCGGCGCGCAACCAGGCGTCGAAGCTGTACGGTGCCGAGACCGTCCCGGCCAAGCCCCGGCTCTACACCGGCAAGAGCAAGAACGCTCAGGAGGCGCACGAGGCGATCCGGCCGTCGGGCGACACCTTCCGGACCCCGTCCGAGATGTCGAGCTCGCTCCGCGGCAACGACTGGAAGCTCTACGACCTCATCTGGAAGCGCACCGTCGCGTCGCAGATGGCCGATGCGAAGGGCTCGACGGCCTCGGTCGTCGTCGCCGCGACGACACCGGGTGCCGTCGAGGGCATCGCGTCCCGAGCCGCCGAGGGCACGCTCGCCGAGTTCACCGCCTCGGGAACGGTCATCACGTTCCGCGGCTTCCTCAACGCCTACGAAGAGGGGCGCGACGAGGACCGCCACGGCTCGGCGGAGCCCGCCGACGCCAAGCTCCCCCCGCTGACCGTCGGTCAGTCGCTCTCCCTCGACGAGATCGAGGCCAAGGGGCACGACACGAGCGCTCCGCCGCGCTACACGGAGGCCAGCCTCGTCAAGACCCTCGAAGAGCTCGGGATCGGGCGTCCGTCGACCTACGCCGCCATCATGTCGACCATCGTCGACCGCGGCTACGTGACCCCGCGGGGCACCGCGCTGGTGCCGAACTGGATCGCGTTCTCGGTGGTTCGCCTGCTCGAGGAGTACTTCGGCGACCTCGTGCAGTACGACTTCACCGCCAGCATGGAAGACGACCTCGACCTCATCGCCGGGGGAGACGCCGACCGGGTCGACTGGCTCAATGGCTTCTACTTCGGAAACGAGCAGCACCGGGGCCTCCGCAAGGTGATCGACAACCTCGGGGACATCGACGCTCGGGACATCAACTCGATCCCGCTGGGCGAGGGGCTGACGCTCCGCATCGGACGCTACGGCCCCTATCTCGAGGCACCCGGCGCAGACCCCGAGACCCCTCGACGCGTCAACGTCCCGGAGGACCTCGCCCCCGACGAGCTCACCGCCGCGAAGGCTCGAGAGCTGATCGATGCGCCGGTCGTCGGCGACCGCGTGCTCGGCGTCAACCCCGAGACCGGCAAGGAGGTCGTCGCGAAGGACGGCCGCTTCGGTCCGTACGTGACCGAGCGCACCCCCGAGGAGGTCGAGGCCGACCCGAGCACGGGCGAGGTCGTCGAGGCGACCCCCGCCGTCGCCGAGCCCGCTGCGGCGAAGCCGAAGAGGGCTCCCGCGAAGAAGGCCGCGCCGAAGGAGCGCACGTCGTCGCTCTTCAAGAGCATGCACGTCGACACGGTGGATCTCGAGACCGCCCTGCGTCTGCTCGACCTCCCGCGCGTCGTCGGGGTCGACCCCGAGAGCGGCGAGGAGATCCAGGCCCAGAACGGCCGCTACGGTCCGTACCTCAAGAAAGGAGCCGACACCCGGTCGCTCACCAGCGAGGATCAGATCTTCGACATCGATCTGGCTGGCGCCATCGAGCTCTACGCCCAGCCGAAGTACGGCGCGAAGCGCGCCAGCAGCGCGCTCAAGGAGTTCGAGGCCGACCCGGTCAGCGGCAAGCCCATCAAGGTGAAGGACGGCCGATTCGGTCCGTACGTGACCGACGGCGAGACGAACGCCACGATCCCCCGTGGCGAGACCGTCGAGGAGGTGGACTTCGATCGGGCCGTGCAGCTGATCGCCGACAAGCGCGCCAAGGGGCCGGCCAAGAAGCCCGCCGCGAAGAAGCCGGCCGCTAAGAAGCCGGCGGCGAAGAAGCCCGCCGCGAAGAAGCCGGCCGCCGCGAAGACGACCGCTTCCAAGACGACGACCGCCGCCAAGACGACGACCGCTGCCAAGAAGCCGGCGGCCAAGAAGCCGGCTGCCGCGAAGACGACCGCCGCCGAGAAGCCGGCCGCCGAGAAGCCGTCCGAGTAGTGGCGGGGCTCTTCATCACGCTCGAGGGTGGCGACGGTTCGGGCAAGACGACCCAGGCCGGCCTGCTCGAGGCCTGGCTCGTCGAAAGCGGTCGCTCGGTGGTCCGCACGCGAGAGCCGGGTGGCACGGATCTCGGCGTCGAGCTGCGTGAGATCGTCCTGCACCGACGAGGTCACATCGCGCCCCGGGCCGAGGCGCTGCTCTACGCCGCCGATCGGGCCCACCACGTCGACACTCTCGTCCGGCCGGCCCTCGATCGGGGCGACGTCGTGCTCCAGGACCGGTACATCGACTCGTCCGTCGCGTACCAGGGTGCCGGCCGCGTGCTCGGAGGCGACGAGATCCGGACCCTGTCCGACTGGGCGACCGGCGGTCTCGCGCCCGATCTCACCGTGCTGCTCGACCTCGACGAGCTCGAGGGCCGGCGCCGGCTCGACGGCGCGCGCACCGACTACGACCGCCTCGAGTCCGAGAAGGCCGAGTTCCATGCGCGGGTGCGGGCCGCGTACCTCGCGATCGCCGAGTCGGAGCCCGACCGCTTCGTCGTCATCGACGCCACCCGGCCCCAGTCCGAGATCGCCGAGGTCATCCGCCGACGCGTCTCCGGTCTGCTGGCGTGACCGTCACGGCAGGGTCGTTCTGGGACGGCCTGACGGGGCAGACCGAGGCGATCGAGACCCTGCGCGCCGCCGCCTCGACGCAACCCGGCAACTCGTCGATGACGCACTCGTGGTTGATCACCGGCCCTCCGGGGTCGGGGCGATCGAATCTCGCGTACGCGTTCGCCGCCGCGCTGCTGGCCCGGGGCGACGACGACGCGGCTGCGACCATCCGCCAGGTCGGAGCTCGATCGCACCCCGATCTGGCCGTCCTCAGCACCGAGCGCATCATCATCACGATCGACGAGGTCCGGTCGCTGGTCGCCGCGTCGCAGTTCTCGCCCTCGGTCGGCCGCTACCGCGTGGTCGTCATCGAAGACGCCGACCGGATGACCGAGCGCACGTCGAACCTGCTGCTCAAGGCGCTGGAGGAGCCGCCGCCCCGCACGGTCTGGATCCTCTGCGCGCCGAGCGAGGCCGACCTGATCCCCACGATCCGGTCGCGCGTCCGCGGAGTGCGGCTGCGCGTCCCCTCGGTGGCCGACGTCGCCGCCCTCATCGAGCGTCGGGACGGTGTCGATCACGACACCGCCCTCGTCGCGGCGCGCGAGGCCCAGAGCCACATCGGCATGGCGCACCGTCTCGCCACCAACCCCGAGGCCCGGGACCGCCGTCGACGCACACTCGAGACCGCTCTCGCCATCCGCTCCGTCTCGGACGCCGTGCAGGCCGCCGCCACGCTCCTCGCCGTGGCGGGCGACGACGCCAAGGCGATCACGACGGAGCGGGACGCCGACGAGCGCGCCAGTGCGCTCCGGTCGCTCGGGGTAGAGCCCGGCGGCACCGTCCCGCCGGCCCTCCGCAGCCAGCTGCGCGCGCTCGACGACGACCAGAAGCGCCGGGCCACCCGCAGTCTCCGGGACGGCATCGACCGCATCATGGTCGACCTGCTCTCGCTCTACCGCGACGTCCTGCTGCTGCATCTCGGGGTCGCCGACGAGCCGATCAATCAGAGCATGCGAGGCCGCCTCGACGACGCGACCCGCGCCTCCTCGCCGGCCAGCACCCTCGCGGTGATGGATGCCATCGCCGTCGCCCGCCGGCGCATCGAGTCGAACGTCTCGCCGGTGCTCGCGCTCGAGGCCATGCTCGTCGCCATCAGCAGACACGCGGTCAGGTGAGGCAAGATGGCCTGATGAGCGACCTCCCCGCCGCCCCCGGTCTCCGCGAACGGAAGCGCCTGGCCACGCGGCGGGCGATCCAGGTCGCCGTGCTCGACCTCATCGGCGAGCACGGCCTCGAGGCCGTCACGGTCGACATGATCAGCCGCCGAGCCGACGTCTCCCCGCGCACGTTCTTCAACTACTTCACGTCCAAAGAAGAGGCCGTCGTCGGCGACCCGCCTCAGCTGTCCGAGGGTGCCGAGCTCACGGCCTTCATCGACGACCACGACGGATCGCTCCTCGACGGCCTGGTGCATCTGCTCGATCACGCGGCCACCACGGCCACGACGGATCGCGGGCTCGTGCAGCGTCGGCGGGCGGTGCTCCGCGCGTACCCCGAGCTGTTCGCCCGGCGCATGGCGTCGGTGCGGGTGTTCGAGGAGCGCGTGACCGCCGTCGTCGCGCAGCGCCTCGCGTCCGACGACCGCTTAGCGTCGACCATCGAGGGTTCCGACGGCCTCGACGGCGCCGAGTCGATCGCCAGCCGCGCGAACCTGGTGGCGCTGGTCGTCATCGCCACGCTGCGTCACGCCTGGGCCGAGTGGATCGAGGACGACGACGTCGAGCACCTCGGCGACTACCGGTTCAGCCTGCGAGCCCGGATGGACGACAGCTTCGCCGACCTCCGACGCCTCGTGTCACGGGAACTCTGAGAATCCGGTACAGTATCTATTCGTGCCGAGAGGCACGGGTTCCCGGTCTCGACCGGTATCCGCCGCTTTAGCTCAGTCGGTAGAGCGTCTCACTCGTAATGAGAAGGTCTGGGGTTCGATTCCCCAAAGCGGCTCCGACAGAAAGCCCCGATCCCGATGGATCGGGGCTTTCGTCGTCCGGTGGGCGACCCGCGGACATCGAGCGCCCTGCAGCCCCGCAGCCCCGGTCGTCCCGCCGCCCCGGCCCCGCCTGGTAGACAGGGGGCATGACGATTCGATGGGGAATACTCGGCGCGGGCGGCATCGCCCACGACTTCACCTCCGACGTGCTGGGGGCGGGGCTGCCGGTCTCGGCGGTCGGCTCGCGTGACGCGGCCAAGGCGCAGGAGTTCGCCGACCGCTTCGGCATCGCGCACGCGCACGGCGGCTACGACGACCTGGTCGCCGACCCGACCGTCGACGCGGTGTACGTCGCCACCCCGCATGTGTTCCACGCGGAGCAGGCGCTGCTGGCGATCGCCGCGGGCAAGCACGTCCTCGTCGAGAAGTCGTTCACCATCACGGCCGCCGAGGCGCAGTCCGTCGTCGACGCGGCAGCGGCCGCGGGCGTCGTCGTCATGGAGGCCATGTGGACGCGCTACCTGCCGCAGAGCGCGCGTCTGCGGGCGATCGTGCGCTCCGGGACCATCGGCGAGGTGCGCCTCCTGACGGCGCTGCATCTCCAGTCGCTTCCGACCGACCCGCGCCACCGCCTCAACGACCCCGCGCTCGGCGGGGGAGCGCTGCTCGACCTCGGCGTCTACCCGGTCTCGTTCGCGCACGACATCCTCGGAGCCCCGAGCGACATCCGCACCGTGGGCGTGCTCAGCGACCAGGGCGTCGACGCCCGGCACTCGGTCTCGCTCGGCTACGAGAGCGGCGCGTCGGCTCAGCTGTACTCGGCCCTCGACTCGTCGGGTCACAACGTCGCGGTGATCCACGGGACGGCGGGTCGCATCGAGGTCGACGCGACCTGGTACACGCCCGTCGGCTTCACGGTCTACGACAGCGACGACGCCGTCATCGAGCGGTACGACTCCGACGAGGGGTCGCTGCGCGGGCTCCATCACCAGGCGATCGAGCTCGACCGGGTCGTCGCGGCGGGGGAGCGCGAGAGCCCTCTGCTGCCGACGTCGGGCATCATCGACGTCATGCGCACCATGGACGAGATGCGCCGGCAGCTCGGCGTCCGCTACCCCGGCGAGTAGGAGGCGCGGCGCGCGTTTCGTAGACTGCCTCGGATGGACGAGCAGTCGGGTGTCAGGCGAGAGCGTCGGCGGAGGCGAGGCGCGCGATCGACCGTCGCGCGCCTCCTCCATGACCACCCCCGAGGGGCTCGGGCCACGGCGGCCGTCACGGTGCTCGTGCTGCTCGGCGGCGGGGCCTTCGCCGCGGGCGCCGTGACCGGCCCGTCGGTGCCGTCGACCGGGGTCGCCGCGACGGCGTCGGTCTCGCCGACGCCTCCGACCCCGAGCCGTTCGGCGACGCCGATCTCGTCCCCGACGCCGACGCCCGCCCCGACCGAGACGCCGACGACACCCGCGCCGACGGCGACGCCCGTCCGGACGTGCTCGGTCGCGGCGGCCGCCGCCGATCCCCGTCTCGCCCGGTTCGAGGGCGCCGTCCTCGACGCCGCGTCCGGTGACGTGCTGTTCGACCGCGACGGCTCCACGCCCGCTCGCACCGGCAGCGTCCTCAAGACCCTCACGAGCGCGGTCGCGCTGTCGGTGCTCGGGCCGGACCACCGGCTGTCGACCCGGGTCACGGGCGATGCCGGCGGCGGCGCGATCGCCCTCGTCGGCGGCGGCGACGCGACCCTCAGCGCCGCGGCCGGCCCGAGCGTCTACGCCGGCGCCCCGAAGCTGAGCGACCTCGCCGCGCAGGTGAGGAGCGGGTTGGGCGACGCGTCCGTCACGCGCATCACCCTCGACGCGACCTACTGGGATCAGGCGGACGAGTGGGACCCGTCGTGGAAGCGGACCGAGCAGACCATCGGCTACCACTCCGAGGTGACGGCGCTCATGGTCGACGGCGACCGGGCCGACCCGACCGCTCAGACGAGCCCGCGCAGCACCGACCCGGTCGCGCGGGCGGGCGAGGCGTTCCGGGCGGCTCTCGTCGACGCCGGTGTCGTCGGGGCGGAGACGGCCGTCATGGCGCAGGGGACGGCGACCGGCACGGTCGTCCTCGGCGAGGTCCGCTCGCAGCCCGTCTCGACCCTGATCTCGCAGCTGCTGCCGACGTCCGACAACACCCTCGCCGAGATGCTCGCCCGGGTCTCGTCCCGGGTGTCCGGCGCCGACGGCTCGTCGGCCTCGTTGACCCCGCTCTACCGGTCCGTGCTCGCGTCGGCGTACGGGCTCGACACGTCGTCGACGACCATCGTCGACGGATCGGGGCTCAGCGAGAACGACGCGGTGCCGGCGACGGTCGTCGCGGATCTGATGATCGCCGTCGCCGACCGACGCGGCGGACTCGGCGTCGTCTACGACGCCCTGCCGATCTCGGGGCGGACCGGCACGCTCGCCGCCCGCTTCACCGGTGAGAACGCGGTCGCCGCCGGGGCCGTGCACGCGAAGACCGGCTGGATCGACACGGCCTACACGCTGGCCGGCAGCATCGACGCGGCCGACGGCACCCGTCTCGCCTTCGCGTTCTACGCCATCGGCGACGTCCGCGACGACGCCCGCGCCGCGCTCGACACGCTGACCGCCGCGGTGTATCGCTGCGGCGGCGATCTGTCAGGAGAATGAGGTCATGGTCAGAGCACTCCTCGTCATCGACGTCCAGAACGACTTCACCGAAGGAGGCGCGCTCGGCGTCGCCGGCGGCGCCCGGGTGGCCGAGGGGGTCGCCGAGCTCCTCGCCCACCGACGCGACGCGTACGACCTCGTGCTCGCCAGCCGCGACTGGCACGAGGCGGACTCCGACAACGGCGGCCACTTCTCGCCCGTCCCCGACTTCGTCGACTCGTGGCCGGTCCACTGCGTGCAGGGGACGGCGGGCGCCGAGTACCACCCGGCCCTCGACGCGTCGACGATCGACGTGCATCTCACGAAGGGGACGGGCAGCCCCTCGTACTCCGCCTTCGAGGGGGTGACCGACGGCGGCGGGGCCGTGGCCGACGTGCTCCGCGGGCGTCGTGTCGACGCCGTCGACGTCGTCGGGCTCGCGACCGACCACTGCGTGCGGGCCTCGGTGCTCGACGCTCTCGCCGCGGGGTTCGCCGTGCGCGTCGTCACGGATCTCGTCGCAGGCGTCGCCCCGGTCTCGAGCGAGGCCGCGCTCGCGGAGATGACCGGGGCGGGCGCCGTCCTCATCGACCGGGCCGGGCTCGACGCCGAGCGCGACGTCGACGTCGACGCCGACGCCGGGTCCACCGTCGACCCGGGAGCCGACGCGTGACCGGCGAGCCGATCCGCGTCGGAATCGTCGGCTTCGGCCTCGCGGGTCGCGTGTTCCACGGCGCTCTGCTCGCCGACGACCCCGAGTACCGGGTCGAGGCCGTGGTCACGCGCGACGACGATCGGGCCGCCGATGCGAGGCGCCGCCACCCCGGTGCCGCCGTCGTGCCGAGCAGCGCCGACCTCGCGAGCATGGGGCTCGACCTCGTCGTCGTCGCCACCCCCAACGCCACGCACGCGGACGTCGCGGTCGAGGCGCTCCGCGCGGGATCCGCCGTCGTCGTCGACAAGCCGGTCGCCACGACCGCCCGCGAGGCCCGTGAGCTGATCGCCGAGGCCGAGAGCGCCGACCGACTGCTGACCGTCTATCAGAACCGCCGCTACGACGGCGACTACCTGACCGCCTCGCGCCTGGTCGCCGACGGCTCGCTCGGCGAGGTCCACACCTTCGAGTCGCGCTTCGAACCCTGGAAGACCGCCAACCGGGCGGGCTGGAAGTCCTCGGCCACCGCCTCCGACGGCGGCGGCATCCTCTTCGACCTCGGTCCGCACCTCGTCGACCAGGCCCTCCGGCTGTTCGGCCCGGTCGACGACGTCCGGGCCGAGATCGCCACGCGTCGCCCCTCGGCGGTGGCCGACGACGACGTCATGGTGTCCCTGCGTCACGCGGGCGGCGTCCGGTCGCGTCTCTGGATGAGTCACGTCGCCGCGCAGCCCGGCCCGCGCCTCCGCGTCCTCGGCTCAGAGGGGGCCTACGTCGTCTCGGGCCTCGACCCGCAGGAGGCGCAGCTCGCGTCGGGTCTCTCGCCCTCCGATCCGGAGTACGGTCTCGTGGGCGCCGACGGGCACGGCACCGTGGGCGTCGGCGACGATCGGCGGGTCGTGCCCACCGAGCGAGGACGCTACCCCCTGTTCTACCGCCGTCTCGCCGCCGCCCTGCGCGGCGAAGCCGAGGTGCCGGTCGATCCGCGCGACGCGCTCGCAGCCCTCGAGGTCATCGAGGAGGCGCGGCGCACGGCACGCTGACCGTCCGCGTCGAGCAGGTCGTCCCGTCGCTCACAGCCGGGTCGCCCAGTCCACCCGGTCGATCACGGCGGGCGCATCGACGTCGGCCAGTCGCGCCGGCGTCCACCGGGGGCGGCGGTCCTTGTCGACGACCCGGGCGCGGATGCCCTCGACGAGATCCGCGGAGTCGGCCAGGGCGCTGACGAGTCCGAGCTCCTGACCGAGCACGGCCTCGAGGTCGGGGAGGCGGCGGGCGCGACGCAGCGCCTCGAGGGTCAGGACCACCGAGGTGGGCGACGCGGCCTCGATGTCGTCCGCCGCGCCTCCGGCGTCCTGGACGCCCCCGGCCGCCGCTGCGCGGAGCCGACGGACGATCGCGACGGCGTCGTCGCCCTCGTACGCGGCGTCGATCCACGAGGCCGCCTCGGCGAGGGGAGCGGGGGGCGGCGGGGTGGCCAGAGCCCGGACCGCCTCGAGGCCGCCGCGTCCGAGGGCGGGGACGATCTCGTCGAGCCGATCGGACGGCACGAGGACGTCGGCGAAGCCGGTCAGGATCGCGTCGGCTCCGGTCATGGCGCGGCCGGTCAGCGCCAGGTGGGTGCCCAGCTCGCCCGGGGCGCGCGCGAGGAGGTGGCTGCCGCCGGCGTCGGGGGTCAGCCCGATCAGCGTCTCGGGCATCCCCACGGCGCTGCGCTCGGTGACCACCCGCAGCGAGACGTGCCCGCCGAGCCCGACGCCCGCGCCCATGGCGACCCCGTCGAGCAGCGACACGATGGGTTTCGCGAATCGTGACAGCCGCAGCACCCCGAGGTACTCCCGCCGCCACATGGCGATGCTGCGGGCGGGGTCGGTCGTGCCGTTGCGGTGGATCTGCGTGATGTCGCCGCCCGCGCAGAAGCCCCGCGGACCCGCGCCGCGGATGACCACGGCCCCGACGGCGGGATCGTGCTCGAACGCCGTCAACGCCAGGTCGATCAGCTCGAGCATCCGCTCGGACACGGCGTTGATCTTCCCGGGTCGATCGAGGGTCAGGACCCCGACGCCCCCGATCGTCTCGGTCGCGATCGGGAGGTCGTCGGCGTCGTCGCTCATGGGGTCACGGTAGCGCGCACCCGCGTCGGACGTCAGACGAGCAGCTGGTGCTTCGCCAGGTCGCGGTAGAGCGGCGTGCTGACGACCAGCTCGGAGTGGGTTCCGACGCCGACGACCCGTCCGCCGTCGACGACGACGATCTGGTCGCTGTCGACGACCGTCGACAGGCGGTGGGCGATCACGATGAGCGTGCGGTCCTGAGCGACGGCGTCGATGGCCCCGCGGAGGCGCTGCTCGTTCACCCCGTCGAGACTGGACGTCGACTCGTCGAGCAGCAGGATGGGCGGCGCCGAGAGCAGCGTGCGGGCGATGGCCAGACGCTGGCGCTCGCCGCCCGAGAGCATGACGCCGTCCTCGCCGACCTGAGCGTCGAGACCCTCGTCCCCGCGTTCGAGCACGGCCGTGAGGTTCACGGCCTCGAGCACGCGGCGGCAGTCGTCGTCGGTGGCCTCGGGGGAGCCGAGGGTGAGGTTGTCGCGGATCGTGCCGGCGAGAACCGGGGCGTCCTGTTCGACGTAGCCGATGCGCGAGCGCAGGTCGACGCGGTCGAGGCTGCGCACGTCGACGCCGTCGACCCGGACGGTCCCGGAGGTCGGGTCGTAGAAGCGCTCGATCAGGGCGAGCATGGTGCTCTTCCCGGCTCCCGAGGGTCCGACCAGGGCCGTCCGGCGCCCGGCGGGCGCGGAGAAGCTGATGCCGCGCAGGACGGTGAGATCGTCGTCGGCCGGGGCTCCGTCGCCCGACCCGTCGTCGGCGGCGGGCGCGGCATCGGGCGAGGCGGGGTACCGGAAGTGGACGTCGTCGAAGGTCACGGCGTCGGCCGTGCCGGCGGGGCCGCCCGCAGGGATCCCGGCGGCCGTGCGGACGTCGTCGTGGTCCTCCGACGGCAGGTCGAGGATCTCCTGGATCCGACCGAGCGCCCCGAGCGCCTGGTTGACGCTCAGCACGGCGCCCAGCGCCTGCCCGAGCGGCATGATCATCAGGAACAGGAACAGCACGAACGAGACCAGGGACGCGATGGTGATGTCGCCGCTGGCGACGCGGAAGCCGCCCACCCCGAGCACGACCAGGAACGACGCCTGCAGAGCGATCGACGAGATCGGCACGACGAGGGCCGAGATCCGGGCGACCTGGAGTCCGCGCTGATAGGCCCCCACCGCGTCGAGCTCGACCGCCGCGATCTCGCGCTCCGTGGCACCGGAGGCGCGGATCGTGCGCACCGAGCTGATGGCCCGCTCGACGGCGGCCGTGAGATCGCCCACCTTCTCCTGCGCCTGTCGGCTCGCGACCCGGATGCGTCCCGAGAGCAGCACCACGACGACCACCGAGACGGCGACGACGAGGACCGTCAACCCCAGCAGGACCGGATCGATCAGGAACATGCCGACCAGCGCGCCGATGAAGGTGAGGCTGCCCCCGATGGCCTCGACGAGACCCTGGGTCAGCACGGCCCGCAGCAGCGTCGTGTCCGAGCCGACCCGCGACACGAGATCGCCCGTCCGGCGCGTGTCGAACTCGCTGATGGGGAGGCGGAGCATCCGGCCCACGAGGCGTCGACGGCTCGAGAGGACGACCCCCTCGCCGGTCCGCTGCAGCAGATAGTGCTGGAACCCGCTCAGCAGGCCGGCGGCCACCACGAGCGCGACGAGCGCCCAGACCAGACGGCCGAGGGGATCGCCCTGCTCGACGACGGCGATGACCCGCTGGACGAGCAGCGGCTGACCGAGCGACGCGGCGGCGCCCAGCACGCTGAGCACGATGATCACCGCCATGACCCGCCGGTGCTCGAACAGGTACGGCAGCAGCTGACGGAACGTGGCACGGGGCCCCTCGGGAGGGCGACGGCCACCGAGTCGGCGACGCGGTCTCGGGGCGTCGACCCGCGCCTCCTCGGCGGGTGTCGTGGGGGTGCGCGCGCTCGTGTCGGAGCTCATGATGCCTCTCGTGCCTGGCGACCGCGCCGGGCGCGGCGGTGCTCGCGGCGATCGACGGACCGCCGACTACGACCGTACTTCGTCGGCGCGCACCCCACCTGTCAGTCGACCGCCTCGTAGTCCACGTCGCGGGTCTCGCGGCTCAGCACCAGGGCGATCAGGGTGAGCAGCGCCATCGACGACAGGTACAGGCCCACCAGCCAGGTGCTGCCGCCCGCGGCGGTCCACAGAGCCACGGCGATGAACGGCGCGACGGCGGCACCGAGGATGCTGGCGACGTTGTAGCTGATCGCCGATCCCGTGTACCGCACGCTGGTCGGGAACAGCTCGGGCAGCACGGCGCCCATCGGGCCGAAGGTGAGCCCCATCAGCACGAACCCGATGATCAGCAGCGCCTGAGCGCCCAGGACGCCGCCCGCGAAGAGCGGGGCGAAGAGGAACCCGAAGACGAGGATGCCGGCCGTCACGCAGATCAGGGTCGTGCGGCGGCCGTACTTCTCGGCCAGAGGTCCGGAGACGAGGGTGAAGATGCCGAAGAAGACCACGCCGAGGATGAGCATCCACAGGAACTGCGTGCGCGGGATCCCGAGACCGGCCGGGTCGCCCGCCGCGTCGGCCGTGCCGAACGTCAGCGTGAAGGTCGTCATGAGGTAGAAGAGCGTGTACGTCGCCAGCATGATGAACGTGCCGAGGATGAGCGGGCGCCAGCTCGTCGTGAACACACGCGCGAGCGGCAGCTTCGCGACGGAGCCCGAGTCGACGACCTTCTGGAACGCGGGCGTCTCGATGAGCTTGAAGCGCACGTAGAGCCCGATGATCACCAGCAGCGCGCTCGCGAGGAACGGCAGACGCCAGCCCCACGACATGAACTGCTCTTCCGTGAGGGTGGTGTTGAGCAGCACGAAGAGCAGGTTCGCGATGATGAAGCCGATCGGGGCCCCGAGCTGCGGGAACGTGCCGTAGATGGCGCGACGGTTCTTCGGCGCGTTCTCGGTCGCCAGCAGCGCGGCGCCGCTCCACTCGCCGCCGAGGCCGAGGCCCTGGCAGAAGCGCAGCACGACGAGGCACGCGGGCCCGGCGACGGCCCAGCCGGGCGTCGTGCCGGCCGGGATGCAGCCGATCAGCACGGTCGCGATGCCCATCGTCAGCAGCGAGGCGACCAGGGTGCCCTTGCGGCCGATCCGGTCGCCGAAGTGGCCGAACACGATCGACCCCACGGGGCGCGCGATGAAGGCGACGCCGAAGACGGCGAACGAGGCCAGACGGGCGACCGCCGGGTCGTCGTTCGCGAAGAAGATCGTCGGGAACACCAGCACGGCGGCGGTGGCGTAGACGTAGAAATCGTAGAACTCGATGGACGTGCCGACGAGGCTCGCGATGATGACGCGCGAGCGCTTGTTGGCAGGAGGGGCGGGGTGCGTCGACGAGGCGACGGCGGATGACGACATGGGTACTCCGGAGCGGCGGGGGGAGGCGATGCCGGCGGCGACGGGGCGGCGCCGGGTGGGGCGCGCAGGGCTTCGTCGCGACGTGCGACGGCCGGGGATCAGCAGGGGCGCACGACGCCGGTGTGGTTCGGCCGCTCGTGACAGCCGTCTCTCAGTTTAGCGTGTCGGTGAGCGTCGCTCACCCGTCGGACGGGAGGTGCCCGGGCAGCTGGTGGCCCATGCGGTCGCGCTTCGTGTCGAGGTAGCCCTCGTTGTCGGCGCCGACGCCGACCACGAGCGGGACGAGCTCGGAGACGACGATGCCGTGCTCGACCAGCTGGCGGCGCTTCTCGGGGTTGTTGCTGAGCAGCCGGATCTCGTCGATGCCGAGGTCGCGGAGGATGTCGGCGGCGGCACCGTACTGACGGGAGTCGGCCGGGAGACCGAGGGCGAGGTTGGCGTCGAGGGTGTCGTAGCCGTCCTCTTGGAGACGGTAGGCGCGCAGCTTGTCGACCAGGCCGATGCCCCGCCCCTCGTGGCCGCGGAGGTAGACCACCACGCCGCCCTGCTCGTGGATGATGTCGAGCGCGGCATCGAGCTGCGGGCCGCACTCGCACTTCAGCGAGCCGAACGCCTCGCCCGTCAGGCATTCGGAGTGCACACGGACGAGAGCGCCGCCGCCGGGAGCCGAACCGTCGGGACGCGTCGCCACCACGGCGATGTGGTCGGCGCCGGTGACGAGATCGCGATAGGCGCGGAACGCGAACGTGCCGTGGGTCGTCGGGACGGTGGTCTCGACCTCGAACGAGATCTGGGGTGCGGCGGCTGGCGTGGTGGTCATGGCGTACTCCGGTGCTGGGCGCGGGCGACGATGACGAGATCGTCGCCCAACGGGGTGATTCGCGTCGTCGTGAGACGGATCTGCTCGCCGATGGTCTCGACGCCGAGGTCGCCGAGAGCCGCCCGCGGGCCGCCGATGAGGGTGGGGGCGAGGTAGAGGAGGTAGTCGTCGACCAGACCGAGGCGCACGAACTCGCTGGCCACGGTGGGGCCGCCCTCGACGAAGAGACGACGCACGCCTCGGTCGAAGAGGTCGGAGAGCACCCCGGCCACGTCGCGGCTGCCGGTCTCGACCAGCGGTCTCGGATGGCGGCGGAGCGCTGCGCCGTCGGGGACGCGGCGCCGACCGAGGACGACGGGCAGGGGCTGCTCGGGCAGCAGCTCGCCGGCGTCGCCGCGCGCGGTGAGGCTGGGGTCGTCGGCGAGGACGGTGCCCGTGCCGACGAGGATCGCATCGTGGGCCGCGCGTCGCTCGTGGACGTGCTGACGGGCCGCCGTGCCCGTGATCCACTGGCTGCTGCCGTCGGCGGCGGCGGAGCGGCCATCGAGGCTCGACGCCCACTTGAGCGTCACGAAGGGTCGACGGGATCGCGTCGCGACGAGCCAGGGTCGGATCGCCTCCTCGCCCTCGTCGGCGAGCACCCCGCCGAGGACCTCGACACCCGCTCGGCGGAGGCGCTCCGCACCACCCGAGGACGCCTCGCCCGGATCCGCCACGGCGTACACGACGCGCGACACCCCCGCCTCGATCAGAGCCTCGCTGCAGGGGCCCGTGAGACCGGTGTGGTCGCAGGGTTCGAGACTGACCACCGCGGTCAGACCACGGGTCTCGTCGGGCCGCAGCCTGGCCAGGGCGTCGACCTCCGCGTGCGGGGTCCCGGAGCCGCGGTGCCAGCCCTCCGCCGCGACGGACGAGTCGGAGCGCAGCAGGACGCAGCCGACCTGGGGATTCCGCCCGAGGGAGGTGCCTCGACCGGCCAGCTCGAACGCGCGCCGCATCGGGGCGTCATAGGCGCTCGATGGCGGGGTCATGCGGTCTCCGACTCGATCGTGCCGCCCGGTGCGATGCGATCAGGGGAGTCAACCCCGGCGTCTCGGGGGTATTCCGAGCGGGGACCCGTGAGCGGCCAGCCGGTCTTCACCGTACGGTCGTCTCCGGCGCGGAGACGCCCTGTCCGGCAGAGCGGGTGCGAGCCGTCGCGGTCGGGGTGCAGACCGCGGGCGTCGCCGGTGTAGCGGAATCCGGCCGAGCGGGCGACCCCGGCGCTGCCGTCGTTGTCGAGGAACGCCTCCCAGTAGAGCTCGTCCACGCCGCCGGTCGAGAAGGCCCAGTCGGCGACCAGCCCGACGGCGGCCGTCATGAGCCCGCGCCCGCGGTAGCCGGGGGACATCCAGAAGCCGATGTCGTCGTCGGCGAACCGGAGACTGATCATGCCCACGAGCAGCGACGAACCCGGAGCCCTGACGCCCCAGGTGTACTCGCGACCCGTCGACCAGCCGTGGTCGACGATCCGCCGGAGGAAGAACTCGGCGTCGGACGAGTCGTACGGCACCGGCACCGTCGTGTACTTCTGCAGCAGGGGGTCGCTGCAGGCGTCGACCACGGCGGGGATGTCGGCCCGTTCGGGCACCGCGAGGCGAACCGCGTCGGATGCCAGGACGAAGGGCTGCACGATCAGGCCTTGCGGAGGAAGCCGATGCGGTCGTGCACCGTGTCGAGGGTCGACTGCGCGATCTCGTTCGCGCGGTCGGCGTTGCCGGCCAGGACGCGATCGAGCTCCGCCGGGTCGTCGAGCAGCTCGAGGGCGCGCGCGCGGATCGGCGTGAAGGTCTCGACGACGACCTCGGCGACGTCCTTCTTGAGGTCGCCGTAGCCGCGACCCGTGTAGTGCTCCTCGAGGTCCGCCACCGTTCGACCGGTGAAGGCGGACTGGATGGTCAGCAGGTTCGAGACACCCGGCTTGGCGCCCCGGTCGAAGCGGATCTCGCGCTCGGTGTCGGTGACGGCGGACTTGATCTTCTTGGCCGTCCGCGAGGGCTCGTCGAGCATCCACACCACACCCGACTCGGTGGCGGCCGACTTGCTCATCTTCGACTCGGGGTTCTGCAGGTCGTAGACCCGGGCCGACTCCTTCTGGATGGTCGCCTCGGGGACCACGAACGTCGTGCCGAACCGTGAGTTGAAGCGGGTGGCGAGGTCTCTGGTCAGCTCGACGTGCTGGCGCTGGTCGTCGCCGACCGGGACGACCTCGGCGCCGTAGAGCAGGATGTCGGCGGCCATCAGGGTCGGATAGGCGAAGAGCCCGAGGGACGCGGAGTCGGCACCCTGCTTGGCGGCCTTGTCTTTGAACTGCGTCATCCGGCTCGCCTCGCCGAAGCCCGTCAGCGTGTTCAGCACCCAGGCGAGCTGGGCGTGGGCCGGGACGTGCGACTGGATGAAGAGAGTGGACAGCGCCGGATCGATTCCCGCCGCGATGTACTGCGCGGCCGTGCGACGGGTCGACTCGCGCAGCGTGGCAGGGTCCTGCGCGACGGTGATGGCGTGCATGTCGACGACGCAGAAGAGGGCGTCGTGCGTGGACTGCTGGTCGCGCCACTGCAGCAGGGCGCCGACGTAGTTGCCGATGTGGAGGGAGTCGGCCGAGGGCTGCATGCCGGAGAAGAGCCGGGGGCGGCGCGACGGGTCGGCGCTGGCAGCGGTGGGAGCAGGGGAGGGGGTGGTGCCGGTCATGACGTCCTCAGGGGTCGGAGAGATCAGATGTCGTAGTCGACGACGACGGGGGCGTGGTCCGACCAGCGCTTGTCGTACGAGGCTGCACGGTCGATGGTGTGAGCGGTGGCCTTGTCGGCGAGGTCCGGAGTGGCGACGTGGTAGTCGATGCGCCACCCGGTGTCGTTGTCGAAGGCCTGGCCCCGCCAGGACCACCACGAGTACGGCCCCTCGACCTCGCCCGAGAGACGGCGGCCCACGTCGACCCAGCCGAGCCCCTGCCCGCCCGTGCCGTCGACGGTCTCGACCGCCGCACCGGACTCGCCGAAGAACCGGTCGAAGTACGAGCGCTCGCGGGGCAGGAACCCTGCCCGCTTCACGTTGCCCTTCCAGTTCTTGATGTCGAGCTCGCGGTGACCCACGTTGAGGTCGCCCGTGACGACGGCGAGTCGGTTGTGCGCCGCCAGCTGAGGCAGACGCTCGGTCATGGCGTCGAGGAACTTCCATTTCTCGTCCTGCTTCTCGGTGCCCACCTCGCCCGAGTGCACGTACGTGCTCACGACCGTGACGATCGTGCCGTCGACGTCGTAATCCGCCTCGATCCAGCGACCCGCGCTGTCGAAGTCGTCGGCGCCGAGCTCGACGCGGTGCACGTCGGCGACGCCGCGCGACGCGATGGCGACGCCGGCGCGGCCCTTCGCCGTGGCGGGATGGTGGATGACGTTCCAGTCGGGGCCGAGCAGACCCTCGAGGTCGTCGGTCGTGGCCCGCACCTCTTGGAGCGTGAGGATGTCCACATCGCGGTCGGCGAGCCAGTCGCCCATGCCCTTGCGGTACGCGGCCCGGATGCCGTTGACGTTGACGGAGGCGAGACGGAGGCGTGTTCCCATGCGCAGAAGACTACCGGCGGCCACCGTCACCCCCGCCGCGCCGGCGCGACGGCAGGGGCACCCGGATGAGCAGGCCCCGCACCGCCGAGACGGCCCGGCGGGACCGGGAGGCGACCCGCGCCTCCTGAGCCAGCCGCTCCTCCTCGAGCACCCGGAGCCGCTCGGCCTCCTGATGCGGGTCGGCGAGCACTCCGATGTCGTCCATGCCGACCGCGATCCACGCCGCGGCGAGCAGCAGCACCTGGCAGAGGAGGTCGATGACGATGAGCAGACCGATGATCGCAGCGAACGACGCGAGCAGCGGGTTGCTGCCCGTCGCGCGGAGCAGGGTGCCGCCGACGACGGTCAGCGCCACGAACCCCGCCGCCCCGATCGCGGAGCCGACGAGGAGGCGCCGGCCGGGGATGTGCAGACCCGCCAGCACCCGGAACAGCGCGGCCAGGACGACGGCGTCGAACAGGAACACGAGTACGAGCGCGGTCGCGCGGAGCAGCAGGACCGACGCCGGCGAGCTCGTCGACAGATCGAGCAGGTGCAGCGCCCAGCGCACCGCCGTCGTGCTGAGCAGCGACACGGTGGCCGACACGACGACGGCCGCGCCGAAGGCGATCGCCAGGCCGAGGTCGCGGAGCACCAGCCGCAGGAACGGGGTCGCGGGGGAGGGCGCCCGGAAGATCGTCCGGACGGAGTCGCGCATGCCGCCGAACAGCGTGATCGACGAGAAGAGGAGGCCGACGAGGGCGATCGCGCCCGTCCAGCCGAAGACGGTCGCGTCGAGCAGGGCGTCCGGGTCGACGACCCCGGCCCCGGAGGAGTCCTGGATCAGACCCGGGACGGCCGTGCGGATGAAGACGACGAGCTGGTCGCGGAGGGCCTCGTCGCCCGACACGACGAATCCGGCGACCGAGAAGCCGACCCACAGCCCGGCGAACAGCGCGAACAGCGCCTGATACGTGAGACCGGCGGCCAGCAGGGGGCCCTTCGCACCGACGTAGCGTCCGACGACCCTGACGGGTCGTGCGGTCGCGACCCGGGCGGCCCTCGATCGCGTCGCCTGGTCGTCGTCGATCCCGGGGCGGGCCGGGTGCCTCTCCTCTCCTCGTCGTCGTCGCATCGTCCCAGGGTAGGGGCGGGGGAGGCGCGCGTCCGGCGGGCGCACGGGGCGTCGGAACGGGACGCCTCTCGCGTACGATGGCGGACGACCGCGTGGCGCGTGCTCACCGCTCGTGCCCGGCATCCGAACTCACCGATACGAAGAGGTTCACAGTGGCACTACAGGGCGTTGGCGTCGGACGCGGAGTGGCCGTCGGCCCGATCCTGCGGATGCCGGATCCCCTCCCGGAACCGGGCACCGAGAAGCGCGCGACCGAGGCGGACGCCGAGTTCGCCGGAGTGACCCGTGCCCTCCGGACGGTCGCGGACGATCTGACGGCCCGCGGTGAGAAGGCCGGCGGAGAGGCGAAGGACGTCCTCGACGCCCAGGCGCTCATGGCGGTCGACCCCACGCTGGCCGACGACGTCGAGCAGCGCATCGCCGACGGCGCGACGGGCGAGCGGGCGGTCTTCGAGGCGTTCGCCGCCTTCCAGGAGATGCTCGTCGGCATGGGCGGCTACATGGCCGAACGCGCCACCGACCTGGGCGACGTCGCCCAGCGCGTCATCGCGTCGCTCCGCGGAGTCGCGGCGCCCGGCGTCCCCGAGAGCGACACCCCGTTCGTGCTCGTCGCCCCCGACCTGGCTCCGGCCGACACGGCGCTGCTCGACCTCGACAAGGTCCTCGCCCTCATCACACGCGACGGCGGCCCGACGTCGCACACCGCGATCCTCGCGCGCTCCAAGTCCATCCCGGCGATCGTCGGCGTGACCGGCGCCCTCGAGCTCGTCGACGGCACCATGGTCGTCGCGGACGCCGCGACGGGCGTCGTCACCGTCGACCCCTCGGCCGACGAGATCGCGGCCGCCGAGAAGCGCATCGCCGACCGCCGCGCCGCGGCCGCGGCCCCGTTGACCGACGGTGCGCTCGCCGACGGTCACGTCGTCCCGCTGCTGGCCAACCTGGGCTCGCCGGACGAGGCCGCCGGCGCGGTCGAGCTGGGTGCCGAGGGCGTCGGCCTCTTCCGCACGGAGTTCCTCTTCCTCGGCTCGTCGACGGCGCCGACGGTCGAGAGTCAGACGGCGAGCTACACGGCCCTCCTCGAGGCGTTCCCCGGGAAGAAGGTCGTCGTCCGCGCGCTCGACGCCGGTGCCGACAAGCCCCTGAGCTTCCTGAACGACGCCCACGAGGAGAACCCGGCGCTCGGCCTCCGCGGGCTGCGGGCCCTCCGGGTCAAAGAGGACATCCTCCGCGACCAGCTGACCGCGCTCGCCCAGGCCCAGGCCGCCACCACCGCGGACCTGTGGGTCATGGCCCCCATGGTGAGCGACGCGGAGGAGACCGAGTACTTCGTCGCCCTCGGACGCGAGCTCGGGCTGAAGACCGTCGGCGTCATGGCCGAGGTGCCGTCGCTCGCGGTCCTGGCCGACCAGGTGCTCCGCACCGCCGACTTCGTCAGCATCGGAACCAACGACCTCACGCAGTACACGCTGGCCGCCGACCGCATGCTCGGCTCCGTCGCCTCGTACCAGGACCCGTGGCACCCCGCGGTCCTGCGCCTCGTCCGAGCCCTCGGCGAGGCCGGCGCGTCGGCCGGCAAGCCCGTCGGCATCTGCGGCGAGGCCGCCGCCGACCCGCTGCTCGCCGTGGTGCTCGTCGGTCTCGGAGCCACGACCCTGTCGATGACCCCGGCCGCCCTGGCCGACGTCCGCCTCGAGCTGGGCGGTCACACGCTCGAGCAGGCGAAGGCTCTGGCCGCCGCCGCGATCGAGGCGACGACGGCGTCGGGCGCCCGCGAAGCCGCCGAGGCGGTCGTCGCGGCCCGCTAGTCCGTCAGAGCGACCGGGCCGCCGGCAGCCAGGTCGGCCGGTAACGGTCGCTGCGCGGGAACCGCTCGAGATCGGCGACGTAGTCCGCGTCCGTGGGCACGTCGCCGGTCGGGCCCGGCTCGAACGGCGACGCCGGGTTGTCGTAGACGCGGCGATCGAGGGTGAAGCGGGCCGTGAACGACCCGTCGCTCGTCAGAGACAACGCGAACGAGAACCAGGCGCCCTTCTCCGGGTCGGCCATGACCTCGCGGAGGCGCGATCCGGCCCCAGCCACGTCGGGGACCGCGAGACCGTGCTTCACACCGCCGGCGGCATCGAGGGCGTCGACCCACACGCGCGACGTGGAACCGACCTCGACGAGGAAGAGCGTCGCCTCGGCCCAGTCGTGGCCGGCGAGGGACTCCGCGAACGTCGCGGCGATCTCGTTCTGCAATTGCTGCTGGCGGGTGACGTCCATGCGTCGCGGCCTCTCGTTCGGGGTCGTGGTGGAGTCGTCGCGGGCGTCGTCGACGACCCGTGAGGAGCTCTCATCAGTTTAGGCGTCCGCGCCCGCATCGTCGTCGAGCCCGCGCGGTGGCCTCCCGGGCTCCCCGCCCGGCCATGCGCGTGGGCTGCGAGTCGGCGGCGGTCCGGACCGCCTCGGCTTCCGTGGAGCAGACTGGGCGTGTGGGAACCCCAATTCGACATCCTCTCGTCGACGCCGTCACGTCGCGCGTGGTCCGTGTCGACGGTCGGGGCCGGGTGCTCCGCCTGAGCCCGCCCCTGGCGGATCTCCTGCGCCGTCGTCGTCATCGCCGGCGCGTCGTCCTCGTCTCGAGCGAGCGGTCGCGGCTCACGGTCGGACTCCGATCGGCCCTGGTCGAGGCAGGAGCCGCCTGGGTCGTGCACGACGACCGCGGAGACCTGCGCGACGGCCTCACCGGTCGCCCGTACGTCGACGTCGACGACGCGGGCACGCCCGTCGAGGAGGTCGGCACGGAGGTGGTCGAGTTCCCCGAGATCAGCCAGGCGATCGACACGAGGATCCAGCTGACGGTCGACCTGACCATCCTGCATCGCGCCGCGCACGACACCAGCCTGGGAGGCGCGGTGGAGCTCATCGCCGAGGCCGTCTCCGGCAGTCTCCCCGTCTCCTGGGGCGTGACCGAGCCGTTGCTGCATCCGTGGGACCGGTGGGTCATGACGCAGCACGCCAGGCACGCGGCTCCGGAACCCCTGCGGATCCTCGCCGAGGGGCCTCACCTCTCGGGGACCGTCACCGCCCGTGTCACCGAGCACGGCATCGAGGAGACGGTCTCCGTGACGGTCGACGTGGTCGACGACGTCGAGGGAGACTCGCTCGACGCCGGCATCACGCGTCTCACGGACGCCCTGGCCGAGATCGCGCGGCGGAGTCTGCCGACGTTCGCGCTCGTCGTGGCCCGCGAGGGCGAGGCCGACCGGTGCGTCTGCGCCGTCACCTACCCGCCTCCCAACCCCGTCGCCCTGCTGATCGGGGCGCCGTCGGTGAGGCGGCTCGGCCTCGAGCTGGCGACGCTCCCGACGGGTGACGACGCCAAGGTCGTCGGTCGTCCGAGCCTCCCGGCGTTCGTCCTGCCGCTCGGCGACGCGAGGACCGCCGGGTGGGACGCCCTCCACCAGACCCTCGAGGCCGTCGGACCCGAACGCCTCGCCACCCTCGTCTCGAGCCCGCTGCTGCAGGCCTGGGAGGAGGACCTCCACGAGTTCGACCTCCTGCACCAGGGCGACGCCGACGGTGCGGAGACCTCGCCGGCCGACCACGAGACCCCCGACGGGCCCGACGACCCGTCGACCGACGACGGAGAGGCGAAGGAGGGGCGCGACAGTGCCTCGTGACATCACGATCCTGAGTCCTCAGGCTCCCGACGGACTCGATCTCGCGACGGCGGCACGCGCCATCGACGAGTCGTACGGGGTCCGACCGATCGACGGGGCGACGGCTCACCAGGTCTTCGCCCGGGGCGGCCGGGCCCTGCTGACCGTCTACGGCGCTCAGGAGCTCGCGACGGTGGGCGAGATCGAGCGCCTGCTGCCCGACCCGCCGGAGGTGCGCCTCCCGGTCTTCTGGATCGACGCGTCGGCGCCCCTCGGAGACGACGGCGAGGCCGGTGTGTCGGTGGCTCTCCGCCTCGCCCTGGCCCTCGACGCCGTCTGCATCGTCGAGGACGACTGAGCCCTGACGGTGGCGGCTCGGCCGGAGTCGGGCGTCGCATGACGAGGGGTGCCGGGCGATCGCCCGGCACCCCTCGTCATGACTCCGATCTGCGCTAGGCCTTCCCGCGGAGGACGGCCTGCTTGACCTCGGCGATCGCCTGGGTCACCTGGATGCCGCGAGGGCACGCCTCGGTGCAGTTGAAGGTCGTGCGGCAGCGCCAGACGCCCTCTTTGTCGTTGAGGATGTCGAGTCGGACCTGAGCGCCCTCGTCGCGCGAGTCGAAGATGAACCGGTGCGCGTTGACGATCGCGGCCGGCCCGAAGTACTGGCCGTCGGTCCAGAAGACCGGGCAGCTCGAGGTGCACGCGGCGCAGAGGATGCACTTGGTCGTGTCGTCGAAGCGGGCCCGCTGCGTGGCGCTCTGCAGGCGCTCCTTCTCCGGCTTGGAGGAGGCCATCAGGAACGGCTGGATCTCACGGTACGACTGGAAGAACGGCTCCATGTCGACGACGAGGTCCTTCTCGAGGGGCAGGCCCTTGATCGCCTCGACGTAGATCGGCTGCGTCAGGTCGAGGTCCTTGATGAGGGTCTTGCAGGCGAGGCGGTTGCGGCCGTTGATCCGCATGGCGTCCGAGCCGCAGATGCCGTGCGCGCACGAGCGGCGGAAGGTCAGCGAGCCGTCCTGCTCCCACTTGATCTGGTGCAGCGCGTCGAGCACGCGGTCGGTCGGCAGCACCTGGACGTCGAAGTCCTGCCAGCGCGGCTCGGAGTCCACCTCGGGGTCGAAACGCCGGATGATCAGCGTCGCGGTGAAGGTGGGGACGGCGTCGGCCCCGGCGGGGGCGTTCTCGAGGACAGCGGTGCTCATGTCAGTACTTCCGTTCCATCGGCTGGTAGTTCGTGATGACGACGGGCTTCGTGTCGAGGCGGATGTGGTCGCCGGCGAGCGACGAGTGCGGGTCGCCCGTCAGGTAGGCCATCGTGTGCACGAGCCAGTTCTCGTCGTCGCGTGTCGGGTAGTCCTCGCGGAAGTGCCCGCCGCGGCTCTCCTGGCGCGAGCGCGCCGAGTACACGACGACCTCGGCGAGGTCGAGCAGGAACCCGAGCTCGATCGCCTCGAGCAGATCGGTGTTGAACCGCTTGCCCTTGTCCTGCACGCTGATGTTCTTGAACCGCTCCCGCAGGTCGGCGATCACGTGCGTGACCTCGTCGAGGGTCTCTTCCGTGCGGAAGACCTGCGCGTTCCGGTCCATGCTGTCCTGCAGCTCCTTGCGGAGGGTCGCGATGCGCTCGGTGCCGGTCGCGGCGCGGACGTCGGCCACGAGCCCCCGGACGAAGCCCGCCGGGTCGTCGGGCAGCGGGACGAAGGGGGCGTCCCGGACGAACTCGACCGCGTTGTTGCCGGCGCGCTTGCCGAAGACGTTGATGTCGAGCAGCGAGTTCGTCCCGAGGCGGTTCGAGCCGTGCACGCTCACGCAGGCGCACTCGCCGGCGGCGTAGAGGCCCGGGACGACGGTCGTGTTGTCGCGCAGCACCTCGGCCTTGACGTTCGTCGGGATGCCGCCCATCGCGTAGTGCGCCGTCGGGAGGACGGGGACGGGCTCGGTGTAGGGCTCGACACCGAGGTAGGTGCGGGCGAACTCGGTGATGTCGGGCAGCTTGGCGTCGATCACCGCGGGGTCGAGGTGGGTGATGTCGAGGTAGACGTAGTCCTTGTGCGGACCGGCGCCTCGGCCCTCGCGGATCTCGGTCGCCATGCAGCGGGCGACGATGTCGCGAGGTGCGAGGTCCTTGATGGTGGGGGCGTAGCGCTCCATGAAGCGCTCGCCCTCGCTGTTGCGGAGGATCGCGCCCTCGCCGCGCGCCGCCTCGCTGAGGAGGATGCCGAGACCGGCGAGGCCGGTCGGGTGGAACTGGAAGAACTCCATGTCCTCCAGCGGCAGGCCCTTCCGCCAGATGATGCCGACGCCGTCTCCCGTGAGGGTGTGCGCGTTCGACGTCGTCTTGTAGATCTTGCCGAAGCCCCCGGTCGCGAAGATGACGGCCTTGCCCTGGAAGACGTGCAGGTCGCCGGTCGCGAGCTCGTAGGCGATGACGCCGGCCGGGCGCTCCTCCCCGTCGATCTCGCCCATGATCAGGTCGAGGACGTAGAACTCGTTGAAGAAGTTGATCCCGTGCTTGACGCAGTTCTGGTACAGGGTCTGGAGGATCATGTGGCCGGTGCGGTCGGCGGCGTAGCAGGCGCGACGGACGGGGTTCTTGCCGTGCTCCGCCGTGTGCCCGCCGAAGCGACGCTGATCGATCTTGCCCTCGGGCGTCCGGTTGAAGGGCAGCCCCATGTTCTCGAGGTCGAGGACGGCGTCGATGGCCTCCTTGGCGAGGATCTCGGCGGCGTCCTGGTCGACGAGGTAGTCGCCTCCCTTGACCGTGTCGAAGGTGTGCCACTCCCAGTTGTCGTCCTCCACGTTGGCCAGGGCCGCGGCCATGCCGCCCTGCGCGGCTCCGGTGTGCGAGCGCGTGGGGTAGAGCTTCGAGATGACGGCGGTGCTGGCGTTCGGACCGGCCTCGATGGCGGCCCGCATCCCCGCGCCTCCTGCTCCCACGATGACGATGTCGTGCTGGTGGTAGTGGATGCCGTCGACGATGGTGCTCTCAGGAGCGGGGGAAGGTGTGGTCACGGTGCTTTCCGTCGGTGTGTGGTGCAGGGGAGTGTGGTCGAGGAGGCGCGGATCGGGCCGGGCGCCTACGAGCAGATCGAGGGCAGCAGATCGGCGGGGGCGCCGGCCGGGCACGGATCGAACGTGTAGATCACGAGGGTGCCGAGGGTCAGCAGCACGACGGACGACACGAGCAGCGCGCCGAGGAGGACCCGGCGGACCAGGGGCTTCGAGACGTAGTCGTTCACGATCGTCCGCATCCCGTTCGATCCGTGGATGAGCGCGAGCCAGAGGAGGAGCGTGTCGTAGACCTGCCAGAACGGCGAGGCCCACTTGCCCGCCACGAAGGCGAAGTCGATGGCCTTGATCCCGCCCTCGGCGGCGAGCAGGTTGATGAAGAGGTGCCCGAAGATCAGGACGACGAGGACGACGCCGCTCGCCCGCATGTAGATCCAGCCCCATTTCTCGAGGTTCGAGCTGCGGGAGGCGGGGCGGGCCGACCGGGGGGCCTCGATGGTGTCGGTGGTCATCGTGCTACTCCGAGAAGACGTTCATGAGGTGGCGGGGGGCGAAGCCGGCGAAGAGCACCGCGGCCACGCCGATCACGATCCAGAAGAGGAGGCGCTGGTGCCTCGTGCCGGGGCCCCAGAAGTCGATGAGGATGATGCGCAGGCCGTTGAGGGCGTGGAACAGGATCGCCGCGACGAGCGCGGTCTCGCCGAGTCCCATGACGGGGTTCTTGTACGTGCCGATCACGGCGTTGTACGCCTCGGGGCTGATCCGCACGAGAGCCGTGTCGAGGATGTGCACGAGCAGGAAGAAGTAGATGCTGACGCCGGTGATGCGGTGCAGGACCCACGACCACATGCCCTCGCGTCCGCGGTAGAGGGTGCCGACCAGGCGGTTCTTCCCGCGGGGCTCCCCGATCTCGGGTGCCCCCTGTCGCCCTGACGGTGAGGCCAGGGTTCCCGTCGACTGCTCGGCCATGAGCTGCCCTCCTTGCGGACTGGGGCGGTCCGGCTGTCGTCGGAAGAGGACAGCCGTGTCCGCCGTATGTGTTCTCAGAACGTCCTCAGTCTATGTTCGAGGCCGCTCGCCCGGCGGACACGGCCGGTCCAATTAGTTCGATGTCGAAAGACCGCGGGCGCGCGGGGCCTCGGCGGACCGCGGCCCGACCGGCAGCGCGGCGGCCATCGAGCGACGCGCGTCGGCGTAGTGCTCGAGCAGATCGTCGCCGAGGCGCTCCCACGTCCGCCCGACGACGGCCCGTCGTCCCGCCTCGCCGAGACGGGCGCGGAGCTCCGGCGCCTCCACGAGTCGGCGCACGGCTCGACGGAGCGAGTGGTCGTGACGGGGGTCGACGAGATAGCCGTCGACGCCGTGGCGCACGAGATCGAGAGGCCCGCCGGCCGCCGGGGCGACCACCGGCACCCCGCTGGCGTGCGCCTCCTGGATGGTCTGACCGAAGGTCTCGGTCGTCCCCGTGTGCACGAAGACGTCGAGCGACGCATAGGCCGTCGCCAGGTCCGAGCCGTGCAGCGGCCCCGTGAAGACCGGGTCCAGGTGCCGCAGTCGCCGACGGAGCCCGGGCAGACTCGGGCCGCCGCCGATGATCGCCAGTCGCATGCCCTCGACGCCCCGCAGGGCGGCGAGGCGGTCGAGCTCCTTCTCCGCGGCGAGACGACCGACGTACCCGACGACGACCTCGTCGGGGTCCGCCAGCGTGGCGCGGAACGCCGCCGTCGCGGGGGAGTGGCGGTGGTTGGGGTGGTAGCGGACCGAGTCGACGCCGCGCCCCCACGTCGCCAGCCGGTCCACGCCCACGGCCTCGAGATCCCGGCGCGACGCCGTCGAGGGCACGAGCGTCAGCGTCGCCTGCTGGTGGATCCGACGGACGAGGCGCCAGGCCAGGGAGGCGGTGGTCGCTCCGAGTCCGGACGTCGCCGCGTACCGGGCCACGTCGGTCTGGAAGACGGCGACGCTCGGGACGCCGAGTCGCGCCGCGGCCGAGATCGCCTGGGCACCGAGCAGGAACGGCGACGCCGCGTGCACCACGTCGGGGGCGAAGGCGGCGATGGCGCCCGCGACCGAGGGGTTGGGCAGCCCCACGGGGAACTGGCGGTAGGCGACCGAGGGAACCCGGTGCACCGGGAACCCGGCGTACGAGTCGTGGCCGCGCCCGGCGGGCGCGATGACCAGTGCCTCGTGCCCCCGGGCCGCGAGGTGGTCGAGCACCCGGAGGACGCTCGTCGTCACCCCGTTGACGGTGGGGAGGAAGCTCTCGGTCACGACGACGACTCTCAAACGGTGCTCCTCGGCTCGCGGTGAGCCCAGGCTGACGCCGCCGGGTGTCGTCCCCGCCTCGACGTCGTGGCCGACGGGTGGCGTCCGCATGAACGGCCGGGTGAGCGCCGGGGTGACCCGCGGGGTCGACGGCCGAGGGGAGCGCCGACCGACGCCCGGCGCTCAGTATGGTGGGGGGCATGACGACCCAGGACAGCCTCGACCGGTTCTACAGCATCATCCCGGCCGGGGGGATCGGGTCGCGGCTGTGGCCCCTCAGCCGCGCCGACGCTCCGAAGTTCCTGCACGACCTCACGGGCAGCGGCTCGACCCTGCTGCGCGCGACCTGGGACCGCCTCGCGCCCCTCAACGGCGAGCAGCGCATCATGGTCGTCACCGGTCGGGCCCACCGTGCGGCCGTCGAGGGTCAGCTCCCCGCCCTCGAGGACCACAACGTCGTCCTCGAGAGCGAGCCGAAGGACAGCACCGCCGCCATCGGCCTCGCCGCCGCGATCCTCCGTCGGCGCGAGCCCGACGTCATCATCGGATCGTTCGCCGCCGACCACGTCATCGCCGACAGCCGCGGCTTCTCGCGAGCCGTCCGGGAGGCCATCGTCGTCGCCGACGAGGGCTACATCGCCACCATCGGCATCACCCCCACCGAGCCCGCGATCGGCTTCGGCTACATCCACGTCGGCGGCGAGCTGACGGTCGAGGGCGCGCCCTCGGCCCGCATGGTCGAGTCCTTCGTCGAGAAGCCCGACCTCGAGACCGCCGAGGCCTACGTCGCGGGAGGCGACTACCTCTGGAACGGAGGGATGTTCATCGCCCGTGCCGACCGCCTCCTGGAGCAGCTGGGGCAGACGAGCCCCGAGCTGCTCGCCGGCATCGAGGAGCTGGCCGAGGCATGGGACACCCCCCGCCGGGGTGCCGTGGTCGATCTCGTGTGGCCCGCTCTCGAGAAGATCGCCATCGACTACACGGTGGCCGAGCCCGCCGCCGCCGCGGGTCGCCTCGCGGTCATCCCCGGCGACTTCGACTGGGACGACGTCGGGGACTTCGCCTCCATCGCCAAGCTCCACTCGGGCGGACGCAAGAGCGACCTCGCGATCCTGGGCGAGAACGCCCGGGTGCTCGCGGACGCCTCGAGCGGCATCGTCGTCGCCGGCAGCGACCGGCTCATCTCGCTGATCGGCGTCAACGACATCATCGTCGTCGACACCCCGGACGCCCTCCTCGTGACGACGACGGCCAATGCCCAGCGCGTGAAATCGGTGGTGGACGCCCTGAAGCTCAGCGGTCGCAGCGACGTCCTCTAGCTCTCGTCGGAGCGTTTCGTTTCGTCCCCGTTACACGTCGGTCCCGCTTGTGTAACGTCACGGCATCATCACGCCGGGACGGTCATGAGCGCCCGTCGCAATGAGTAACCTGACAGCCATACGTGCCCGGCTCAGCTGTCGGGCTGCATCTTGGAGGACAACTTGACTACAACTGCGCGCAAGGCCGTGCTCAGCGGTATCGCCCTGTTCGGCACCGCGGCGATCCTGGCCGGCTGTGCCTCGGCTCCCGAGGAGGCCGACGGCGGCTCGTCCAGCGCCGCCTCGAGCGACTTCGTCCCGTGCATGGTCTCCGACGCCGGCGGGTTCGACGACAAATCGTTCAACCAGCTCGGCTTCGAGGGTCTGACCGAGGCCGCCGAGGCCATCGGCGCCACTCCGAAGACCGTCGAGTCGGCCGATGAGACCGTCTACGACGCCAACCTGACGAACCTCGCCTCCGAGGGCTGCAACCTGATCGTGACGGTCGGCTTCGCGCTGTCCGACGCGACCGGCACCGCGGCCGCGGCGAACCCCGACATCGACTACGCCACCATCGACGACGCGGCCAACGACGCCGACAACGTCCGCCCGATCACGTTCAACACGTCCGAGGCGGCGTTCCTCGCGGGCTACGCGGCGGCGAGCTTCTCGAAGACCGGCACCGTCGGCACCTTCGGCGGCATGCAGTTCCCGACCGTCACCATCTTCATGGACGGCTTCGCGGACGGCGTCGAGTACTACAACGAGCAGAAGGACGCCGACGTCAAGACGGTCGGCTGGGACGTCGCGAGCCAGACCGGCACCTTCACCGGCGGCTTCGAGGCCGGCACGGTCGCCAAGCAGAGCGCGCAGACGCTCATCGAGCAGGGCGCAGATGTGATCCTCCCCGTCGGCGGACCGATCTACCAGAGCGCCGCCGAGGCGATCCGCGACTCGGGCGACGAGATCGTGCTGATCGGCGCCGACAGCGACACCTACGAGACCGACAGCGCCAACAGCGACCTGTTCCTCACCTCGGTGCTGAAGGGCATCAAGCAGGCGACGGACGACGTCGTGAGCCAGGCGGCCGACGGCGAGTTCACCAACGAGCCCTACGTCGGGACCCTCGAGAACGAGGGCGTCGGCATCGCCCCGTTCCACGACTACGAGGACCAGGTCGACGCCGGACTCCAGGGCGAGCTCGACGAGATCGAGGCCGGCATCATCGACGGCTCCATCACGGTCGAGTCGCCTTCGGCACTCACCGAGTAACGACGCACCTCCCGTCATCGATTAGCATCGACTGACCCAGGGCCGGGAGCGACGGTCACCCCGTCGCTCCCGGCCCTCGCAACGCCCCCGGACGCACGCCGACCCGACGCGCCCCGGACCCCTTCCCATCACCCGACCCGAGGTGGACACCTGAGATGAAGCTCGAACTCCGGGGCATCACGAAGCGATTCGGCGCACTCACCGCCAACGACCACATCAGCCTGACCGTCGAGCCGGGGGAGATCCACTGCCTCCTCGGTGAGAACGGCGCCGGCAAGTCCACGCTGATGAACGTCCTCTACGGCCTCTACCAGGCCGACGAGGGCGAGATCCTCCTCGACGACGTCGTCCAGGGGTTCGCGGGCCCCGGCGACGCGATGGCGGCCGGCATCGGCATGGTCCACCAGCACTTCATGCTCGTCCCCGTGTTCACCGTCGCCGAGAACGTCATGCTCGGACACGAGCAGACCCGGGCCGGCGGTCTGCTCGATCTGAACGCCGCCCGCGCGAAGGTGCGCGAGATCAGCAGCCGCTTCGGGTTCGACGTCGACCCCGACGCTCTCGTCGAGGAGCTGCCCGTCGGCGTGCAGCAGCGGGTCGAGATCATCAAGGCGCTGTCGCGCGACGCGAAGGTGCTCGTCTTCGACGAGCCGACCGCGGTGCTCACGCCTCAGGAGACCGACGAGCTCATGGTGATCATGCGTCAGCTGCGCGACGCGGGCACCGCCATCGTCTTCATCACCCACAAGCTCCGCGAGGTGCGAGAGGTCGCGACCCGCATCACCGTCATCCGCCTCGGCAAGGTCGTCGGAGAGGCCGAGCCGAGCGCCTCGAACGCCGAGCTCGCCTCGCTCATGGTCGGCCGGGCCGTCGAGCTGACCGTTCAGAAGTCGGAGGCCGTGCCGGGCGAGGCCGCGCTCGTCGTCGAGCGGCTGCGGGTCGTCGACCCCATCGGCCAGGTCGTCGTCGACGACGTCTCGTTCGAGGTGCGCCGGGGCGAGATCCTCGCGATCGCCGGTGTCCAGGGCAACGGCCAGACCGAGCTGACCGAGGCGATCCTCGGCCTCCAGCCCCGGGTCGAGGGCCGCGTGTCTCTCGACGGCCGCGACATCACGGGCCGGAGCGTCCGCCAGGTGCTCGACGCCGGAGTCGGCTTCGTTCCCGAGGACCGCAACCAGGACGGCCTCGTCGGCGAGTTCACCGTCGCGGAGAACCTCATGCTCGACCGGTCGCAGTCCGGCCCGTTCGTCAAGCGCGGTTCGCTCAAGCTCGCTCAGCTGGCGGCGTTCGCGGTCGAGAAGGTCCGCGAGTTCGACATCCGCACCCAGGGCATCACCACCCCCGCCGGGCGGCTCTCGGGCGGCAACCAGCAGAAGGTCGTCCTGGCCCGCGAGCTCAGTCGCGACCTGCGGCTCTTCGTCGCGGCCCAGCCGACCCGGGGCATCGACGTCGGGTCGATCGAGTTCGTCCACAAGCGCATCGTCGAGACCCGGGATCGCGGCGTGCCCGTCATCGTCGTCTCCACGGAGCTCGACGAGGTCGCCGCACTGGCCGACCGCATCGCGGTCATGTACCGCGGAACGATCGTCGGCATCGTGCCGGCGAGCACGCCCCGCGAGGTGCTGGGGCTCATGATGGCCGGCGAGATGCCGCAGGGAACGGAGCAGGCAGCGTGAGCGACGCCACCACCACGACGTCGGGTCCGACGCCCCCGACCACACCGACCACGGCGCCCGCCGGCGACGACGGCGACTCGCGCGGGTCGCGCCTCCTGAGGGAGATCACCACCGGCAACGCGGCGATCTCCGTGCTCGCCGTCGTCCTGGCGCTCGTCGTGTCGGGTCTGCTGATCGGGTTCACCGATCAGGACGTCCAGAGCACGATGGGCTACTTCTTCTCGCGGCCGAGCGACTTCCTGCAGGCCTTCGGGTCGTCGGTCGGCGGCTCGTACCTGTCGCTGTTCCAGGGCGCCGTCTACAACTTCCGGGTCGACGGGTTCGCCGCGGGCATCCGCCCCCTGACCGAGACGCTGAACTACGCCGTCCCCCTGATCGCCGCCGGTCTCGGCGTCGCCGTCGCCTTCCGGGTCGGACTCTTCAACATCGGTGCGCGGGGGCAGATGCTCATGGCCTCCGCCGCGGCCGGCTGGGTGGGCTTCTCGTTCCACCTCCCCTTGGCGCTGCACCTGCCGCTGGCTCTCGCCGCGGGCATCGCGGCCGGGGCCCTGTGGGGCGGCATCGTGGGTCTGCTCAAGGCGCGCACCGGTGCGCACGAGGTGATCCTCACGATCATGCTCAACTACATCGCCTTCTACCTGCTGGCCTTCATGCTGCGAACGCAGGGTCTCCTGCAGGCGCCCGGCAGCAACAACCCCAAGGCGCCCGCGACGCTGGAGACGGCGATCCTGCCCGACCTGTTCGGCCCGAGCTACGGGCTCAACTGGGGCTTCATCCTCGTGATCGCCATCACGGCCGCGGTCTGGTGGCTGATCAACCGCTCGACCCTCGGGTTCCGGTTCCGAGCGGTGGGTGAGAACCCCCACGCCGCGCGGACGGCCGGCATGAACGTCAAGAACATCTACCTCTACGCCATGCTGATCTCCGGTGCGCTGGCCGGTGTCGCCGGGTCCACGCAGGTGCTGGGGACCCTGACCTCCGGGTTCACCTCGGGCATCGACGCCGGCATCGGCTTCGATGCGATCACGGTCGCCCTCCTCGGGCGATCGCGCCCCTGGGGCGTCTTCGCCGCGGGCATCCTCTTCGGCGCCCTCAAGGCGGGCGGCTACTCGATGCAGGCGGCCAACGGCGTGCCCATCGACATCGTCCTCGTCGTGCAGTCCCTCATCGTGCTGTTCGTGGCGGCCCCGCCGCTCGTGCGCAGCATCTTCCGTCTGCCGGCCCCGGGCGCCCGCCCGGTGCGCAAGGCCTCGACCAAGGAGGCGGTGGTCACCAAGTGAGCACCCTCAGCCCCGACACCGCGGCCCCCGCCGCCGCGTCGCCCGATCTGGCCCGTGCGGTCACCCGCAGCTACAAGGCCCCCATCGCCTTCGGCATCTTCACCGTGATCGCGTTCGTGCTGTTCGTGGCCTTCGGCCGCGAGGGGTCGAGCACGTTCCGCCTCGCGACGGCGACGGACTTCTTCGCCCTGCCCGACGCGGTGCTGCCCTCGGCCGGCACCGGTCTCGTGCTGTCGATCGTCCTGGCACTCCTGACCGCGGCGTCGGTCGTCCGCGTCGTCCGCGCCGAGAAGGTGCCGATCTGGCTCGTCTCGGTCTTCGGCGTGCTCTTCCTGGTCGCCTTCCTCACCTGGACCAGCGCGGGCGCGACGATCCCCGTCCCCGGCCTGCTCCTCGGTGCGCTGGCCCTCAGCACGCCGCTGATCTTCGGCGCGCTCGGCGGCGTCATCAGCGAGCGGGTCGGCGTCGTCAACGTCGCCATCGAGGGGCAGCTGCTCGCCGGCGCCTTCGTCTCGGCCCTGGTGGCCTCGGCGACCGGCTCCGCCTACGTCGGGCTGGTGGGCGCGATGATCGCCGGCGTGCTCGTGTCGATGGTCCTGGCCGTCTTCAGCATCCGGTACATCGTCGACCAGGTCATCGTCGGAGTGGTCCTCAACGTGCTGGTGACCGGTCTGACGAGCTTCCTGTACTCGCAGGTGCTGGCGCGCTCGGAGTCGCTGAGCCGCGGCGTGCGGTTCCCGCAGCTGGACATCCCGGTCCTCAGCCAGATCCCCATCATCGGCCCCGTGTTCTTCCGCCAGACGATCATCGTGTACCTGATGTACATCGCCATCGCGCTCGTGTTCTACGGGCTGTTCCGCACCCGCTGGGGTCTGCGCCTCCGCTCGGTCGGCGAGCACCCGCAGGCCGCCGACACGGTCGGCATCAAGGTCAACGCGACGCGGTTCTGGAACGTGTCGCTCGCCGGCGCGATCGCCGGTCTCGGCGGCGCGTACTTCACGCTGGGCTCGCTGGGGAACTTCCAGAAGGAGATGACGGCCGGCGCCGGCTTCATCGCACTCGCCGCGGTCATCTTCGGCCGGTGGGATCCGATCCGGGCGACCCTGGCGGCGCTCCTGTTCGGGTTCGCCAGCAACCTCCAGAACGTGCTCGGCGCCATCGGCTCGCCCGTCCCCAGCGAGTTCATGCTCATGCTCCCGTACATCGTCACGATCTTCGCCGTCGCCGGTCTCGTCGGCCAGTCCCGGGGCCCGGCCGCGTCCGGCAAGCCCTACATCAAGTCGTGAGCGTCGTCGACGAGACCGACTGGTCGGCTCTGCGTGAGGCCGCCCGCGCGGCCATGAGCAAGGCCTACGTCCCGTACTCGAGGTTCCCGGTGGGGGCTGCGGCCCTCACGACCGACGGGCGCCTCGTGTCGGGCTGCAACGTCGAGAACGCCTCGTACGGCATCACGCTGTGCGCCGAGTGCTCGCTCGTGAGCGACCTCATCATGTCGGGCGGCGGGCGCCTCGCGGCCTTCGCCTGCGTCGACGGGAACGGCGACGTGCTGATGCCGTGCGGCCGATGCCGTCAGCTGCTCTACGAGCACTCCGACGCCTCGATGATCCTCGACACGGTCTCGGGCTTCAAGACCATCGACGAGGTCATCCCCGACGCGTTCGGCCCCCGTCAGCTCGACGAGTTCCGCGACTCGCGTCCGTGACCATCCGCCTGGGCGGAGCCGCCAGCACCGAAGGAGAACCATGACCACCATCGTCGAGCCGTTCGACACCGTCGACCTGATCCGCGTGAAGCGCGGTTCGGGTGAGCTGAGCACCGCGCAGATCGACTGGCTGATCGACGCGTACACGCGTGGCTACGTCGGTGACGAGCAGATGGCCGCGATGACGATGGCCATCTTCCTCAACGGCATGGAGCGGCGCGAGATCCGCGACATGACCCTCGCCATGATCCGCAGCGGCGAGACCATGGACTTCTCCGGTCTCGGCAAGACCACCGTCGACAAGCACTCGACCGGGGGAGTGGGCGACAAGATCACCCTGCCCCTGGCTCCGCTGGTCGCCTCGTTCGGCGTCGCCGTGCCGCAGCTGTCGGGTCGCGGACTCGGCCACACGGGCGGCACGCTCGACAAGCTGGAGTCGATCCCCGGCTGGCAGGCGTCGATCTCGAACGACAGGATGCGCGAGATCATGGCCGACAGCGGCGCCGTCGTCTGCGCGGCCGGGTCGGGACTCGCTCCCGCCGACGGCAAGCTCTACGCCCTGCGCGACATCACGGGGACGGTCGAGTGCATCCCCCTCATCGCGTCGTCGATCATGAGCAAGAAGATCGCCGAGGGCACGGCGGCCCTCGTGCTCGACGTGAAGTTCGGCTCGGGCGCGTTCATCCAGGACATCGAGCAGTCGCGCCTGCTGGCGCGCACCATGGTCGACCTCGGAACCGACGCGGGCGTGGCGACGACGGCGCTCCTGACCGACATGAACGTGCCGCTCGGACTGACGATCGGCAACGCCCTCGAGGTCCGCGAGTCCGTCGAGACGCTCGCGGGGGGCGGCCCGGCGGACATCCGCGAGCTGACCGTGGCGCTCGCCCGCGAGATGCTGGCCTCGGCGGGCCTGCCCGATGCGGACGTCGAGGCGGCCCTCGACGACGGCCGCGCGATGGACGCCTGGAACCGGATGATCCGCGCGCAGGGCGGCGACCCCGACGCGGCTCTGCCCACGGCCCGCGAGACGCAGGTCGTGACCGCCGACCGCTCGGGTTACGTGACGGAGCAGCACGCACTGCCCTTCGGGATCGCCGCCTGGCGTCTCGGCGCCGGGCGCGCTCGCAAGCAGGATCCCGTCCAGGCCGCAGCGGGCATCGAGCTGCACGCCAAGCCGGGCGACGCGGTCGTGGCGGGTCAGCCGCTCTTCACTCTGCACACCGACGAGCCCGAACGCTTCGAGCGGGCGCTCGAGGCGGTCGCCGGCGGATGGACGATCGGCGATGAGGCTCCGGCGTCCCGCTCGATCGTCGCGGAGCGCATCGCGTAGCAGCCGTCGTCCAGATCCGGGAGGCGCGCCACGAGTAGATTGAGCATCATGAGCGCACCGGACAAGGACTACCGCATGCCCGACGGCGGGCCGAAGATCGCCTCCCTCCCGAAGGTGTCGTTGCACGATCACCTCGACGGGGGACTCCGACCGGAGACGATCGTCGAGCTCGCCGCCGAGAGCGGGTTCGATCTGCCGGTCTCGGGCGGGGCCGACGCTCTCGACCGCTGGTTCGTCGAGTCGGCCTCGGCGGGCAACCTCCCCGACTACCTCGCCACGTTCGACGTGACCGTCGGCGTGATGCAGACCGCGGAGGCCCTCGAGCGGGTCGCTCGCGAGTTCGTCCTCGATCTCGCGGCCGACGGCGTGGTGCACGCCGAGGTCCGCTGGGCCCCCGAGCAGCATCTGCGTGGCGGCCTCTCCCTCGACGACGCCGTCGCGGCCGTGCAGTCGGGCGTCGACGACGCCGTCGACCAGCTCGCCGACGAGGGGCACGAGCTGTCGGTGGGGCAGATCCTCACCGCGCTCCGACACGAGAACCGGTCCCTCGAGATCGCGACCCTCGCGGTGCGGCACCGTGAGACGGGCGTCATCGGCTTCGACCTCGCCGGGCCCGAGGAGGGGCACCCGGCAGGAGGACACCGCGCGGCCTTCGACCTCCTGGCGCGCGAGTTCTTCCCCGTGACGGTGCACGCCGGCGAGGCGGACGGCCTCGACAGCATCCGGGGCGCGCTCCTCGACGGGCGGGCGCTCCGCCTCGGCCACGGTGTGCGCATCGCCGAGGACATCCGCGTGGTCCGCAACCGCGGGGATCAGACGACCGTCGAGCTCGGGCCGATCGCCTCGTGGGTCCGTGACCGCGAGATCGCGCTCGAGCTGTCGCCGCAGTCGAACCTGCAGACGGGTGCGATCTCCGCCTGGGGCTCCGACCTCGACGACCACCCCTTCGACCTGCTGTACCAGCTGGGCTACCGGGTCACGGTCAACACGGACAACCGCCTCATGAGCGCGACCAGCCTCAGCCGCGAGCTGGCGCTGCTCACGCAGGCCTTCGACTACTCGCTGTCCGACCTCCAGGCGTTCCAGCTCAACGCCGCCGCCGCGTCGTTCCTGCCCCTCGAGGACCGCGACGATCTCGCGGATCGCATCGCACGCGGCTTCGAGGGGGTCTGACATGGCGCTCCCCGCGCTGCCGGACAGCGCGATCGTCATCGCGTCGCCGGTCGACGACTGGCGCGCCGCCGTCGGCGTGGTCGGCGCCGCACTCGTGGCCTCGGGTGCCGCGCTCGAGGGCTACGGCGACGAGATGGTCCGCATGATCGACGAGCACGGCCCCTACGTGGTCATCGCGCCGGGGCTCGCCCTGGCTCACGCTCGCCCGGGCGACAGCGTGGTGCGCGACGGCCTCGCCGTGGTGACCCTCGCCGAACCCGTCCCCTTCGGCCATCCGCACAACGATCCCGTGTCGGTCGTGCTGGGGCTGGCGCTGCCGACGGTCGGCGCCCATCTCGAGTCCGTCGCCGATCTGGCGAACATCTTCAACGACGCGTCCGTCATCCCCGCGCTGGCGGCGGCCACGACGGCCGACGAGATCCGGCGTCTCATGGGCGTCCCGGCCTAGACCCGGTACCGACACGAAAGCGAACTGATGAAGATCGTCACCATCTGCGGAGCCGGCATCGGCAGCAGCGGAATCCTCAAGGTCAACGCCGAGCGCGTCCTGGCCCGACTCGACATCGAGGCCGACGTGGTCGCCGCCGACGTCGGCTCGATCCGGGATGTCGCCGACGACGCGCAGGTCATCCTGACCTCCGCCGAGTTCGTCGACGCGATCGGCAGCACCTTCGCGGACGTGATCGTGATCGTCAACCACTTCGACCAGCAGGAGCTCAGCGAGAAGCTGCAGAAGTCGTTGGGCTGAGCGCCCCTCGGCGCCTCTGACACGGGCACGACCGCGGGAACCCCTGCGGTCGTGCCCGTGTGGTGCTCAGGACAGCAGTTCGCGCATCCCGGCGTCGAGGTCCGCGACCGAGGCCTCCGCCGTCGCACGGCGGGCTGCCGCGTCGCCCTCGGCGCTCGACGAGTCGATGTAGACCTTGAGCTTCGGCTCCGTCCCGCTCGGCCGGACGATGACCCGCGAGCCGTCGGTCAGCCAGTACCGCAGGATGTCCCCGGCGGGGAAGCCGCCGAAGCCGTCGCGGAAGTCGTCGATCCGGTCGACCCGATGCGAGCCGATGGCGGCCGGGGGAGCTGCACGGAGACGGGCGGTCAGGGCGCCGATCGTGGCGAGGTCGTCGACGCGGATCGAGACCTGCGCGGAGGCGTAGGCGCCGAACCGCTCGTCGAACGCCACCAGGTGCTCCGAGAGGCTCGAACCGGCGGTGTGCAGTTCCGTCGCCAGGGCGAGCAGATCGACCGCGGCCGAGATGCCGTCCTTGTCGCGGACGACGTCGGGATCGACGAGATAGCCGAGGGCCTCCTCGTAGCCGTAGAGGAGACCGCCGACCCGCGAGACCCACTTGAAGCCGGTGAGGGTGTCGGCGTAGTCGAGTCCGTAGACGCGAGCGATCTCGCGGAGCGCCGGAGACGAGACGATGCTCGCCGCGAGCGTGCCGTCGAGGTCGGCGGCCCGAGCACGTTCGGCCGCGCGCCAGCCGAGGACGGCGCCGACCTCGTTGCCGCTGAGTCGGCGCCATCCGCCGTCGGACGGGATGGCGACGGCGAGGCGGTCGGCGTCGGGATCGTTGGCGATGATGAGGTCGGCGCCGACGCGGTCGGCGGTCGCGAACGAGAGATCCATCGCGCCCGGCTCCTCCGGGTTGGGGAACGCCACGGTCGGGAAGTCCGCGTCGGGTGCGCTCTGCTCGCTGACGGGGATCGGCTCGGCGAAGCCCGCGGTCGCGAACACGCGGCGGGCGACCTCCCAGCCGACGCCGTGGAGGGCCGTGTAGACGACGCGCGGCTGACGGCCCGTCGGTGCGGTGCCGGCCACGGCAGCGGTCAGCCGGACGTACTCCATGACGAGATCGTCGCCGGCCTCGCTGAAGTCGGTCGAGCGGGGGATGCCGTCGACGGACGACCTCGCGGCCTCCTCGATGCGATCCGCGATCTCCCCGTCGACGGGGGAGACGATCTGCGATCCGGCGTCGACGCCGCCGAGGTAGACCTTGTAGCCGTTGTCCTGGGGCGGGTTGTGACTCGCCGTGACCATCACGCCCGCGCTGACGTCGAGGTGACGGACGGCGAACGCCAGGACGGGGGTCGGCAGGGCCCGCGGCAGGATCGTGGCCCGCACCCCCGCCGCGGCCATGATCTCGGCGGTGTCGCGCGCGAACACGTCGGAGTTCTTGCGCCCGTCGTAGCCGATGACGATGGAGGGCTCGGTCTCGCGCCCCGTCAGGAACGCCGCGAAGCCCGCGGCCGCCTGGGCGACGAGGACGCGGTTCATGCGACGCGGTCCGGCTCCGAGGGCGCCGCGGAGACCTGCCGTTCCGAACTCGAGCCTGCCGTCGAACCGGTCGGCCAGATCGGCAGTCGCGTCGACGTCGCCCTCCCGCGCCCGCACGATGAGCGAGTCGAGCTCGTCACGCGTCTCGGGGTCGGGATCCTGGTCGCGCCACGCGGTCGCCGCCTCGAGGAGCGCGTCGCCCGTGAGCTCCGCCGCGGTCACAGGGCGGCCACGATGCGGGCGAGCAGGTCGCTGATGACGGGCTCGGCCTCGCGACCGGCCTCGAGCACCTCCTGGTGGCTGAGCGGGGTCGTCTGGATGCCCGCCGCGAGGTTGGTGATGAGGGACATCCCGAGGATCTCCATGCCCGCCTGTCGAGCGGCGATGGCTTCGAGCGCCGTCGACATGCCGACGATGTGACCGCCGATGGCCTTGGCCATCTGCACCTCGGCCGGGGTCTCGTAGTGGGGGCCGCGGAACTGCGTGTAGACGCCCTCGTCGAGGGAGGGGTCGATCGAGCGGGCGATCTCGCGCAGCCGGGCGGAGTAGAGATCCGTGAGATCGATGAACGTGGCGCCCTCGAGGGGCGAGTCGGCGGTGAGGTTGATGTGATCGCTGATCAGGACGGGCGTGCCCGGCTTCCAGGTCTCGCGGATGCCCCCGGCGCCGTTGGTCAGGATCATCGTCGTGGCGCCGGTCGCGGCGGCCGTCCGGACGCTGTGGACGACGCGTCGGACGCCGTGGTCCTCGTAGTAGTGCGTGCGGGCGCCGATGACCAGGGCGTGCTTGCCCGACGGGAGCAGGATGCTGCGGATCGAGCCGGTGTGGCCGACGACGGCCGACGCGCTGAATCCGGTGATCTCGGTGGCGGGGATGTCGGCGACCGTCTCGCCGATCAGGTCGGCGGCCTTGGCCCAGCCGCTCCCGAGCGTGAGGGCGATGTCGTGCCGGTCGACGCCGGTCCTCTCCGCGATCTCCGCCGCAGCGGTACGGGCGACCTCGAAGGGGTCGGCGGAGCGGTCGTCGAGCGGGTGCGTGGGTGTCTCGGACATGCCCACCACTCTAGAGTCTGCGACCCGGCCGCTCGGCCTGACCCGCGCCTCCTCGGCTCCGCGACCCCTCAGTCGATGCTGAGCAGGACGTGACCCGACGAGACCGTCTGGCCGACGGTCGCGTCGATGGCGGAGACGACGCCGTCGCGGTGGGCCGTGACGGGCTGCTCCATCTTCATGGCCTCGAGCACGAGCACGAGATCGCCCTTGACGACCTGCTGCCCCTCGGTGACGGCGAGCTTGACGACCGTCGCCTGCATGGGCGAGGTCACCGACGAGCCCGTGGCGGTGACGACGCCCGCACGCGACGCTCCCCGTCGCTTCGGAGCGGTCGCCGGAGGCGCGGTGCGGGCGCCGAGACCGGCGGGCAGCGACACCTCGATGCGCTTGCCGGCCACCTCGACGACGACGGTGGTGCGCTCGTCGTCCGCGCGCGGGGTGCCGGCCTCGCCGCTCCAGGCGGGGATGGTGTTCTCGAACTCGGTCTCGATCCAGCGGGTGTAGATCGAGAAGGGGGCGCCGTCGGCGGGTGCGAACGCCGGGTCGTCCACGATGACGCGGTGGAAGGGCAGCACGGTGGGGAGGCCGGCGACCTCGAACTCGGCGAGGGCGCGGCGCGACCGCTCGAGGGCCTCGTCGCGGGTGGCGCCGGTCACGATCAGCTTGGCGAGCAGCGAGTCGAAGGATCCGCTGATCTCGTCGCCGGCCTGGACCCCGCTGTCGACGCGGACGCCGGGCCCGCTGGGGGCCGTGAACACGTGGACGGGACCCGGGGCGGGCATGAACCCGCGGCCGGCGTCCTCGCCGTTGACCCGGAACTCGAACGAGTGCCCGCGGGCGATCGGGTCGTCGTAGTCGAGCACGCCGCCCTCCGCGAGCCGGAACTGCTCGCGGACGAGGTCGATGCCGGTGATCTCCTCGGACACGGGGTGCTCGACCTGCAGCCGGGTGTTGACCTCGAGGAACGAGACCGTGCCGTCCTTGCCGATCAGGAACTCGCACGTGCCGGCGCCGACGTAGCCGACCTCGCGGAGGATCGCCTTGGACGACTCGTACAGCTGCGTCGTCTGCTCGTCGGTCAGGAACGGAGCCGGGGCCTCCTCGACGAGCTTCTGGTGGCGGCGCTGCAACGAGCAGTCGCGGGTCGAGACGACGACGACGTTGCCGTGCTCGTCGGCGAGGCACTGCGTCTCGACGTGCCGCGGCTGGTCGAGGTACTTCTCGACGAAGCACTCGCCGCGTCCGAAGGCCGCGACGGCCTCGCGGGTGGCCGAGTCGAACATCTCCGCGACCTCGTCGCGGGTGCGGGCGACCTTGAGGCCGCGTCCGCCGCCGCCGAAGGCCGCCTTGATGGCGACGGGGAGACCGTGCTGGTCGACGAACTCGAGCACCTCGTCGGCCCCGGACACGGGGTTCAGCGTGCCCGGCGCGAGCGGGGCGCCGACGCGCTCGGCGATGTGCCGGGCGGAGACCTTGTCGCCGAGCTGCTCGATGGCCTCGGGCGACGGGCCGATCCAGATCAGGCCGGCGGACTGCACGGCGCGGGCGAAGTCGGCGTTCTCGGCGAGGAAGCCGTACCCGGGGTGGACCGCGTCCGCTCCGGAGCGACGGGCGACGGCGAGGATCTTGTCGATCACGAGATACGTCTCGGCGCTGGTCGTCCCGTCGAGGGCGTACGCCTCGTCGGCGAGTCGCGCGTGCTGCGCATCGCGATCCTGATCGGCGTAGACGGCGACGGAGCCGATGCCGCTGTCACGCGCGGCCCGGATCACCCGGACGGCGATCTCTCCACGGTTGGCGATGAGGACCTTGCTGATACGCGGCATAGTCCCTCAGCATATTGGGCGACCCTCACCCTTCTTTGGATGACGTGCACAAAAAGGCCCCGGAGGCGCGTGACGGGTCCTACAAGGCCGATCAGCCCGCCGACGTCCAGAGTCGGTGCCAGGGCACCCCGAATCCCCGCACCATCGAGCGGAGCTCGGGCAGCGAGAGCCCGACGACGGCGCTCGGCGTCCCGTCGATCCGGGTGATGAAGGCCGCCGCGCGACCGTCGATGGTGAACGCCCCCGCGACCTCGAGCGGTTCGCCGGTCGCCACGTAGGCGGCGAGCTCGTCGGGGTCGAGGTCGTCGGCGAAGGTGAGCTCGGCGCTCGCGACCCGACCCGCGCCTCCCTCGGGGAACGCGTCGTCGCGGCGGGATGCGCCGCCCCGGTGGTCGATCAGCCAGTGCCCCGACCAGAGGGTGCCGTGGCCGATCTCGGCCATGCGTCGCCAGCGCTCGAGCGCGATGAGGGGGTCGTGCGGCTTCCCGTGCACCTCGCCGTCGAACTCGAAGGCGGAGTCGCCGCCGAGCACCAGACCGTCGAGGACGCCCCCGTCGAGGCGGGTGTCGAGCACGGCCTCGGCCTTCGCCCGGGCCAGCAGCGCCACGGTCTCGGGGGCGGTGAGCGCACGCCCCGCCTCGGTCTCGGCGATCGCGACCGCGGCGTCCTCGTCGACGCCCGGGCTGATGAGGACGGGCTCGATGCCGGCAGCGCGCAGCAGCGACAACCGGGCCGGGGAGGTGCTCGCCAGGTAGAGGGGTACGGTCATGCCGACCAGCCTGTCAGACTCGTCGCATGGGAGACATGCTGGGCCGAGAGGTCGAACTGGACGTGACGGGCATCGCACACGGGGGGATCTCGGTCGCACGGCTCGACGGGCGCGTCGTGTTCGTGTCCGACACGCTGCCGGGCGAGCGCGTCGTCGCGCGCATCACCGAGGACCGCAAGAAGTCGTTCTGGCGGGCCGAGACCGTGGCCGTCACGACGCCGAGCGAGCACCGCCGACCGCACGTCTGGTCGGCGGCTGCGCTCGAGGTCGACCCCGCCCAGCGCGCCGGAGGAGCGGAGTTCGGTCACATCGAGCTGTCGCACCAGCGGGAGCTCAAGCGGCAGGTGCTCCGGGACGCCCTGACCCGCACGGGCGGGCTCGACGCCGAGCGGTCCGACGTCGAGGTCCGCGCGCTGCCCGGCGACGACGAGCGCGGCGGCACCGGCTGGCGCACCCGCGTGCGGCTGCACGTCGACGCCGACGGTCGCACCGGCCCCTACGCGGCCCGATCGCACACGGTCGTCCGCGTCGACGACCTGCCGCTCGCGACCCCCGAGC